>Ga0105350_10001928_pt1 | contig 12769 bp, 8 predicted proteins | sample EN1Hudsemesocosm_FD_83506 | JGI IMG/M metagenome (GOLD analysis project Ga0105350, IMG submission 83506) | Methane-oxidizing microbial communities from mesocosms in the Hudson Canyon - EN1E Hudson Canyon | ecosystem: Environmental > Aquatic > Marine > Cold seeps | place: Hudson Canyon... | reverse complement strand
GCTACTATGTGTAAGTGTTTATCCTTCAATTTCAGTGTATACTTCTTTCAGGGCTATTTCTTCGTGTTCCCAATTTAATTCTTTAACAGCACGTTCCATATTTTCAGACCAAGTATTTTGTAATTCCTCGTTGTTTAGTGCTAAACGTATTTGATCGGCTATGTGTTTTGGTTGATGATTTTCAATAAATAGGCCCACATTGTAGGCTTCTATAATTTTCTGTACTTCAACAACTCTTGTTGCTAAAACGGGTACTCTGGCGTGTATATAGTCGAATAATTTATTGGGTAAGCTATAGCGGTAATTTATATTTGTGTCTTTATCTAAAGTAAGTCCAAGTTGTGCGTGATATGTGTATTGTATCATTTCTTGATAAGGCATTCTACCTTTAAAAAGGACAGACTTTTGGAGTCCCAATTCTATTACTCGTTGTTTTAATTGAGGAATAACATCTCCATCTCCAATAATTAAAAAACAAACATTTTCTAAATATTGCATTGCCTCAACCGCTTCTTCAACCCCCCGATCAATATTAATTCCTGCTCCTTGAGTAATTATTATGTCTTTGTCAAGAGGTATTCCTAAATCTTCTTTAGTCTTACTAATGTCAAAGGTCATTTTGTTGGGCATATTACGCATTATACGCAATATTTTACCGTAGTCAGTTTTATAGAGTTTTGCTATAGATGGGTTTACGGTAAGGATGTATTTTAATTTAGGAAATATACTACGTTCTATAGCTAGCCAAACTGCTTTTACCAAGGGCTTGTTTTGGATTTCGGGTACCCCTGTAAAGTATTCATGAGAATCATAAACCAATGGTTTTCTACGAATTTTAGCGGCTAGGAAGTTTGCTAAAAGTGTGTCTAAGTCGTTAGAGTGATATATATCTACTTTTGAAACGAGGAGGAGGAAGAATAATCGAATATTGTATTCTGCATAAAATAAAGCTCCCTTATTGAAAAAGAGATTCATTCTTTTACACTCATAGTCTCTGTGGAGCTCCATACTTTTTGAGAGTTTTCTACCAACCAACAAAATGTCATAGCCTAGCATCTTTAAACTATTACAGACTTTTTTCACTCTTTGGTCGGTCGCCAAATCGTTTGTTACAGAAACAATGATTCTTTTTTTCATCGAAACGAAGATAGTAATTCGGGATTAGTGAACTGTTTCTAGAGGCGAGAATGTATTTAGATTTTTTTTATGCTCATCAGAGTGATTTACATTTTATTGAATAATGAGCTTAGTAGACGATTTGTCTGTTTTACTAATATAAAACCCCTTATTTAATTGTGATATGTCAATATTATTGAGACCAATACTAATAGGGCTTGTGAGAATTAATGCTCCTTCAATTGAATAGATATTGACGGTGCCGTCATTTTTCGCGGTATAGTTAAATGAAGTTTTACATGGATTTGGGTAGATCACCATTGATGAATATTCTGATTCAAGTAAGCCAACTCCTTCCGGGCAGTAGTTTCCATCAGGAGCATTCTGTGGCAATAAATATTGAGAGTCAGTAATAAGATTGTACATCAATACATCCATACTTTGAAATAATTCAGGACTACAAGGTTCCCATTCATTTGCTATTCCAGAGCAAGTAGAGGCATCATTTAAAATGCCCATATTACTTACAATAGCCCAATACATATATTCGATTGCCATACATTCGTAATCACAAGTATAGTCGTCGTAGTGATACCAGGCTTCTTCTGGGTAAGTACTTGGGATAGTAGTAAACTGTCCTCCTCGTGCAACATCCATAGCAGCACTCATTAGAGATGAGTTAGGCGACATACTAAAAGCGTTTGGGTAAACAAATGTATGACCAACGTGGTTTATGGTGTGTAGAATTTCTTCTACCGTAGCATCATTTCCCCAATGTCCAGGTTGTGTAGGATCTATTTCATTATTGTATAATACGGCACTAATTCCTTCGCCTTCGTAATTGTCGAAGAGAGCGTTTTCACCGACAGACCCTTCAGAAGCCAATAAAGGCATTAAAGCCTTACTTGTTGATAACTGAATTTTAAGAAGAGGGTCATCAACAATCCCATCTTCATTATTATCTAAGAGTTCGGCTGAAATAGCTGCTGCATGTAGTACTTTGGCATCCGAAATACTTGCTTCGGCATAAATTTCAAAGCAGTCGAGTACATTTACATACTTTGTGAAGGCTGCGAGCGCTGGATCATCAGAGTTTGGGTTGGCTTCTATTTCGAAGCATACTGTGTTTTGTGCGTATATACTTGAGCTAAGTATACAGATTGAGAAAAATAAATTCTTCATTTGTTCTTGATTTAGTTTTACAAATTAGTGAATTTCATTCTGTAGGAATGAAGCGTGTGTTATGTAATGAATCAAGTAGGAGAATAATACAAAGCATGTGTTTTAGGTTAAACATACTATTGTACGCTGATTGGCTGCGGGAAATGTACTTAAACCCCAATTTCTTCCATAGAATGGATTTAAGTCTATTTTGGTTTCGTCTAAGCCATGAAGTTCAAGAGTTGTGCCAGAAAAGTGTTAGTACTTTTCTGTTTGAATTTAAGCCCTAACGAACTATAAATGAACGAAGGGATATGCTGCTTTTAGATTGTAAGTTTATCGTTTAAAATCCTTTGTTCAGTTTAGGCATATTTATTTGTGCAATATTTGAATCCATATGGAATTGGCGAACCTTGAGTCCAATGGAATTATAAATGCTGATTAAATTCTGCTCATTAAAAGACTTACAATTAGGAGGTAAGTTTTTATAAAGCTAATTCGTTTTCTGGTGTATATCTAATTAAGACTATCTTTGCACTGTTATGCAAATGAACAAACTTTCAGATTGGTTGCCAACAACAAAGAAAGATGTAACTCTACGAGGTTGGGAAGAATTAGATGTGATTTTATTTAGTGGAGACGCTTATGTAGATCACCCTTCATTTGGACCAGCTGTAATTGGGCGTATTTTAGAAAGTTACGGCTTAAAAGTAGCCATCGTACCTCAACCAAGTGTGAATGATAATTTACAAGATTTCACCAAGTTAGGGGCTCCAAAGTTGTTTTTTGGTGTTACTAGTGGCTGTATGGATTCCATGGTTAGTAATTACACGGCGAGTAAAAAACGCAGAGATCAGGATGCTTACACACCAAATGGTGATAAAGGCTTCAGACCAGACTACGCCACATCTGTATATTCAAAAATTTTAAAAGATAAATTTCCGGATGTTCCTGTTTTAATAGGAGGAATTGAAGCTTCTCTTCGTCGTGTAACCCATTATGATTATTGGAGCGATAAGCTAATGCCTAGTATTTTAGAAACTTCTAAGGCAGATATGTTGGTTTATGGAATGGGTGAGCAGCCTCTTAGAGAAATTGTGAAACTATTGCAAAAAGGAGTGCCTTTTTCAAGTTTAAGAACCATCAAGCAAACTGCAGTTTTATTAGGCAAGGACGAAGCTATCCCAAAAAATAAGAATTGGGAAGACGTAGAATTGCATTCACACTATGTGTGTTTAAAGAATAAGAAGAAGTTCGCGTCTAATTTTAAAATTATTGAGCAAGAATCGAATAAGCTTAAAGCAAGACGTATACTTCAGGGGGTCAACGATAGAATATTGATGATAAACCCTCCCTATCCTACAATGTTAGAAAAGGAAATAGACGCCTCTTTTGACTTGCCATACACCCGTTTACCACATCCAAAATATAATAAGCGGGGTCCTATTCCTGCCTTCGAGATGATTAAATTCTCGATTAATATTCACCGTGGCTGTTTTGGGGGTTGTAGTTTCTGTACGATTTCAGCACATCAAGGGAAATTTATTGCTAGCCGTAGTGAAGAATCTATTCTTAAAGAAGTAGATAAGGTTACCAAAATGTCTGATTTTAAAGGATACTTATCTGATATCGGAGGTCCTTCGGCAAATATGTATAAGATGAAAGGTAAGGTACAGTCTATCTGCGATCAATGTGTAGCGCCTTCATGTATTTCGCCTGTAATATGTAGTAATTTAGATACTTCTCACAAGCCATTAACGAAATTATATCAAGCCGTTGATAGTCATCCTAAAATAAAGAAATCGTTTATTGGTAGTGGTATTCGTCACGATATGTTGGTGCCTGAATTCAATAAGAATGCAGATCCAAAAGAACTAGACGATTATACAGAAGAGGTGATGACGAAACACATTTCAGGGCGTTTAAAAGTGGCTCCTGAACATACCTCAGATCCTGTGTTAAAGTTGATGCGTAAACCTTCTTTTATGTTTTTCCATAAATTTAAGGAGCGTTTCGATAGAATCAATATCAAGAAGAATTTAAAACTTCAATTGATTCCTTATTTCATTTCCAACCACCCAGCTTGCGAAGTGGAGGATATGGCAAATTTGGCCGCTGAAACTAAGGATATGGGCTTTCAGCTGGAGCAAGTACAAGGATTTACCCCAACTCCAATGACTGTTGCTACGGTTATCTATTACAGTGGTTATCATCCTTATAATTTAAAGCTAGTTAAAACTCCAAAAACTAAAAAAGAAAAAGAGCAGCAGCATCGTTTCTTCTTTTGGTATAAAAAAGAGAATAAAGATTGGATTAGAAATACCTTAAATAATTTAGGTAGAAAAGACCTTTTAGAAGTCTTGTTGCCACAAGGAAAAAACAGTTACTGGAAAGGCAATAAATCAGCTGTGGTAAAAAACACCTTTGATGATGCCATTCCTTCAAAGAAAAAGTTCAAGTCGATTAAGAGACGACGCTAAATTAAGAAGTTTACCAACAATATCAAAAGCTTTGTGTAAGGCCGTTTATACTCCTGAAACAGCAAAGGCGTTTGTCCCAAATATACCTAAGATGTTAAAAGAACATGATGTACTAGTTAAATAGATTCTATCACCTTTTAAGGTCGTAAACAAACAGAACCCACTTCATCCTAATGAAATGGGTTCTGTTTGTTTAATTTTAAAATGGCAAACTAAATTAAGTAGAGTTTATTTAATTATAATTTTTTTTGTGATTTGAACCCCTTCTGTCGTAGCTAACTTAACAAGAAAAACACCTTTTTGATGTGAATCTAATTTGATGTTGTGTGTATTTGAAGCTTCTTTTTTCAAAATAACTTTCCCTAGCAAATCTATTAGAATTAAATCTACTTTTTCTGAATGTTTCAATGTGAATTCACCCGAACTTGGGTTAGGGTATACTATGCTAGAAAAGGTATTAGACTCCTTTACTGAAAGTAATTCTGGAATAGCTTCATCACCAACAGCAAGGGTATAGTATCCATTATCGATTACTACTCCCTGGAAGGATATTACATCCCCAATTTTTATGTTTCCAGCTTTTATGGCTGTATAGTCTTGTGTTTCATTTTCCTTATACAGTAATGTGTAAAATGAAGCATCTTGATCTTCGTTTAGCATTTCTCCAGAAGCTGCGCCATTACTCAAAGAAAAGTTGAAATTAGCATTTGAAACTCCTTCAGATTGAATGTACCAATGACGATTTTGACGTTTGAAATTGGATGGACTGTTCACGGGTAGGTTTTCTGTACTTAAACCAGTAAGATTATTATGACCAAAGAGTAAATGTTCATCGGCATAAATGTTTGTACTTACTGTGAGTCCATTGTTGGTTATTTGGTTAATGAGAGGGGAACCAGAGCTCAGTCCTAGCCAAACACCATGAATATCAGCCAAAGGAGCTAAGATTTCATTCGCAATTACGGCCTTTGAATTACTGAAGTTCAACTCGCTTAGATTAGCACCTGTTCCGTGGTTTGCATATGAGGAATTGTCCTCCAAATTGTTCTCATATTCGTAATAAGCAACTAATCCAGATTCGTCACCCTGTAGAAGGTGATGCATATTATATCGTACTTCATCTGCACTAAGTTCTTTATTCCAAATACGTATATTATCTAGCTCACCGAAATATTGAAAACTAGCTAAGTCCCATGGAGCAATTCCAATAATTAAATTATTATCGCTTGTAGCAATTCCATTATTCCCAGCATTCTGTTCACCTACCAAAATACCATTTACATATGCTTTAATTGAACCTCCTTTGGCAAAAGTACAGACCATATGAGCCCAGTGTGCAACAGGTGGCATAAACCCAGCCTTAATCTCCTTCTGTGAAGGAGTCCACATTTCACAGTAAAGTTCAGAAGCTTCTTTTCCGAAGAGGTAACCTGTATTGTCCAATCCAAATTTACCGAAGATTTTAATATTATCATTAACACTTTGTTGACTGACTTTAACCCATGCTTCCATTGTTAAAGAATCTCCAGGGTTTAAAATGTCATTATTTCCACAATCTACATAGCGTAGCAAACCATCTATTTGATATTGTTCATAGTCGATTAATAGGCTCTTACCGGCTGGACCTTGTGCGTGAACAGAAAGACTTAATAGGATAGCGAAAATTTGTAAAGTGATTTTTTTCATGATTGTGGTTTAATGTGAAAGAATTAGTTTGTGTGTATAAGTTGTATTTTGAGATACAAATTTGATAGTATAAACTCCATATTTAATATTTTTTAAGGATAAGTCTACAGTATTTGAATTCGTAACGACTCTGTTGAAAACAAGTTGGCCCTGTAGATTATAGCATTCAATTCTAAAGGATTGATTAGACTCTGGGAAACGAATATTCAATACATCATTAGCTGGATTCGGGTAAATACTGATTGGTGATATAACATTTTCATTCACTCCCATAAATTCGTTGCTAAAATGAAACAACTGAATGGCTATTTTATAATTAGGTTGAGTATGTGAACCTCCATTAAAACTACAGTCGGTGCAAGTAATACCGTCAATACAGTTCACATTCCATGGTGTGCACTCGTTTACATAATCTTCTAAAACGTAATCTAATTCTAATTCTTGCCAGATATAGGTATTACTGGTGATGTCTATGTCTTTAGGAGTAACATTTTGTCCAGGACACCAACCAGCTCTAGCATATTGCCAAGTTCCCGATTGAGGTGAGCATGGATTTAGGTTACAATCGGAATTCCATAAGTGATGATTTGCAACTGTTAGGTTGTTGATTTTAAGCTCATGTGTTTTATCAGAAAATTCCGCAGCATTATGAGTATTAGCTTGTCCGTGCCCAGTATTAACGATACGAACCATACTTTTTTCTCGGTTACTAGGAATGGTAATTGTTTTACTTGGCAAGTTGTAATTAAAGAAGGGTTCTCCGTACAAAAAGTTATAATAGTTGTTATTATTTGTTAGACTAGGATCTGTTTCATTTCCTGCCCATAAATTTTCTACACTAATATACTGGTATTCTGGAGTTCCTTCATAAAACTCAAAATCTACATCTAATAGCCAACCTTTATCCCAAGTTTCAATATAAGAGCTAAGGCTAACCTCACCACTTAATAGAAGTCGATAAGCACTTACATCAATTAGCCAAGAACACCAGTCATTCCCATAAGGAGTAGCGTATCGACCGATTTCAAAGGTATTCACTTCGGTGTGTAGTTGCAGCCAAGCGATTCTATCCCATGGATCACATCCTCCTGTAGGACAAGTAAGTGAAATACGCATTTCAATTTTCTCAAAATTGGAAACATCTTCTGGGAAGTTAAAGGTTTGAGTAATGGTATTTGCTCCACTGTGATGTGCTTCAGAGAAAGTTTCAATAACTAAATCTTGAGCGAAGATTTGTAAACTTAAGAGTAGAAAGAAAATCGTGTACTGTTTTTTCATAGATTTTAATTATTCCACCATACGGGGGTTTGTGAATTTATAGCACCTTGTGCGGAAACGTTGACTCCGTTTAAGTCGTATTCAGAAATAGGATATACCAAACGTTTTGGTAGAGGATGTTCGCTATTCTCTATTGCAAATGTAGGAAAACCCGTTCTTCTCTTTTCTGCAAAAGATTCGAAGGCATTAAGATACAAAAATGTAACCCACTTTTGTTTTTGAATTTCACCAAGGCTTACTGTGGGTAAATTATTGAGATAGTCAGTAATTAAGTCAGGTTCTACCTGTAAATCATTCATATGCGCCTCTATACCCAGTCTCATGAAATTGGATGCATCACCAGGATACAAGCCTTTTAATGAAGCTTCTGCGAGTATAAAACACTGTTCTGCATAGCTTAATAATTCACCGCTTAAACTACTTTGTAAGAAATAACTACCTACTTCCGAAGTTGTATTATCATTCAAATGACTATGTTCATTCATGCTACTTAAATTTGGCACACCTACATATTCTTCAATACCAAAGCTAAGTCCAAATTCTGTAGGTGCACAATAGATAGATAGCCGAGGATCGTTTTCTAAGACTTCAATCAAAAACTGAGAAGGTTTACGCATTCCTTGACCTGTATAATCAAGCTCATAAAAAGGGTGTAAGTACTCCCCGTAAAAAGGAAACTCAGCCTTGTCATCATTGTTTTTCATGAGTTTTGATTCGTCTAGACTACTGAAAATCTCTGAAGCCTTTATTGGTTTGATATCAGAAATTCTTAGGGCTAATCTACAGATTAGTGCATTTGCAAATTGTTCCCACTTAACTACATCACCTTGAAAGATTAAATCGCTTTGACTAGGTGAGTTTAAATTTGCATCTAAAGCATTCGAAGCATCTTCTAATTCTTCTAATAGATGTAAGTAAATAGACTCTTGAGAGTCGTAGTTAGGTGTAAGAATACTGTTATTATATCCACTTAAAGCTTCAGAATAAGGGATGTTACCCCATAAGTCGGTTATTCTGTGATATAGGAAACATTTCCATATACGTGCCATCTGGTACAAATTGACATCTTTACTTGAGTTTTCTGTTTGATACAATACATCCTGCACGGGCATTAATGCATCAACATACCACTCTTTCCATAATTCATTATTCCAGTCCTCACTATAGGTATAGAAATTATTATTGCTGGTGGGTTCATTTAAGTCAGCTAGCATTTGTGTCCATTCCATTAAGGTCCATATCTCTGTATGCACTCCAGTGGAGAATTGTCCAGCACCTTTTAAAAGGCTTTGACTGAATAAATATTCTGGATTGATGTTTGGCGACTGATTGGGGTTTTGATTAAGTTCCTCGAACCCCTTATCACATGACTGGATTAAAGCGATGCAAAGTAGAAGTAAATATTTTTTCATTAGAAATTTGCTTTTAAGCTTAGACCAAGCGATTTAACAAAAGGGTAAGAGCCATATTCAATTCCTTGTCCATTTCCATTGTTGTAAGATGATTCGGGATCTATATTTGGAATATTTGAATAGAGTAAAGCAAGGTTTCTTGCGTAAAAAGCTACCTCTAAATACTGAACTTTTAATTTTTCGGCTGCAGCTTTTGAAAATTTGTAGCTGATATTCAGTTCTCTAAACTTGATGTATGAAGCATCATAAACGTGAATTTCATGAATTTCATTTCCCCATTCTGAAAACTGACCCCAATAAAGTTCAGGGTTGACATAGTCTTGGTTCTCTTGTCCTGAAACATCCTCACCATTAATTTCTATTCCATTTGCATAAACTCCTTGGGCTAAATAACCTCCTGTGGCATCCCAGTCTTCTGAGCTTATTCCAAGAGCTTCTCTTTCAGCTTCTGAAGCATACCATGCTTCTCGTCCTTGTAGAGTTTGTACGTAATTACCCGAATAGCCCATTCCGTACATATTAGTAGCTGAGTATAGATCACCTCCCATTTTGAAGTCAACAAGGCAATTCAAGGTCCAAGATTTATAACTAACACTTGGGCTTATAGAACCTGACCAATCGGGATTGATATTCCCCAAAACCATTCTATCGCCAATTATATACATACCATCCTCATCGACAAGACGATTGCCATTTTCATCTTTTTGGATTGAAACTCCAACAATATTTCCATAAGCCGAGCCAGGTTTAGCCTCTATGGTTACTCCCCAATGCGAAGCAAGGATATAATTGTCTAGTTCGTTTGATAGGCTTAGTACTTCATTTTTGTTTTTACTAAAAGTAAATAAACTACTAACTTTAATTTTTGGAGACTTGTACAATTTTAGATTCGATTGTATTTCGAAGCCCTTATTAAGTACAGAGCCCACATTGTTTAAGTAACTCGCGAAACCACTGGCGTCAGAAATATCCGATTGTAAAATTTGATTGTCTGTTATGGAATGGTAATAAGTTGTTTGAATTTCTATTTTGTTTTGAAACAAACTAAAATCTAAGCCCAATTCTTTGGAATTGGTAAACATAGGTTTCAAATTTGGATTAGGCATAGTAGAATTTACAGAGGCTAAAGCTGTGCCGTTAAAAGGTGTTTCTTGACCGTAAGTTAACTGTAAGCCATAAGGTGGACTGTCTGATCCTACTCGAGCCCATGAAGCACGAATTTTACCAAAGTTAAATTTACTTGATTCTAAGTTTAAAGCTTCAGAAAATACACAAGATAAATTATAAGAGGCATAGAGATAACTATTATTGTTAATTGGAAGTGTTGAAGACCAATCATTTCTCAGATTCATATCAAAAAATAAATAACCCAAATAGTCAAATTGACTTGAAGTATAAAATGAGTTTATTGCCTTTTCTGATTGAAATGAATTTAAGTCAATCGGTAAGTTGCTGTTTTCAATATTGTAAAAGTTAGGCTCGGCAAGACGACTGTTTTTTGTAAATATATCATCAAAGCTTTGGAACATTGTATTTCCTCCAAAGTTTGCACTGAAGTTTAACTTTTGATGTAGTTGTTTTGAATACAGCAGTAAAAAACTACTGTTGATTTCTTTAAATTGACTTCTCTGTTCGGAATATTCACCAAATGTATTTTGAAAAGACCCAGTAGCAATACGATTGTATCGATTTTCGTAATAAGTATCTACACCTGTTTTAACTTGTAATTCTAAATTTTCGTTAAGAATAAGCTTTCCAGATACGTAGGCCATCAAGCGATTTCTCTTGTCTTCATTTTGATTTTTATAGGCCATCCAATAGGGGTTGCTCATCCATGGCCAGGGAGTGTACCATATTTTTTCTTGTCCATTTTCATCTTCATAACTTTCTAAACTCTCCAAACTAATTGAACGTGGCATTAGATTAAAATGTCTGGCAGCTCCTCTACCGTCTGATTGATTAAGGCGGTTCAAAGTCTCTTGACTGCTCAGGCTAACTTTTGAGTCAATTTCTATCCATTTATTTAAATGACTTCCCGCTCTAAGCGTCAATAAGTTTTTCACATAATTACTGTTGGGTGAAATACTGTTGTTTTTTGTGTTGGAATAAGAGAATCTAAAATGTGTATTTTCAGAAGCTTTATCTATGGAAATAGAATTTTTTACTCTGAAGCCAGTTTGGTAGAAATTACTGTAATTATTTGGTTGCGCAGTGTAATTTCTAATTTTACCATCCCAATCTACATAGTTTTGCTCTTCCATTTTTGGCCCCCAACTTTTGCCATAGTAACCTGTGTTAAATTGAGCAATAGAGTCTCCTGGTGAAAAATAATAGGCTTCTCCACTTGCAGAATAAATCGTGTCAAAGTCATTAAAATACTTATAATCGAAATTACCCATACTTCCAGCCCCATAGCTGTTTTGAAATTCATTTAGTATGTCAGCTTTCTCGATTGAGATACTCGACTGGAATCTCACTCTTAATTTATTGTCTTTGGCTTTTTTTGTAGTGATTATTATCGCTCCATTGGATGCTCTAGATCCATACAGTGCAGCAGCGTTTGGCCCTTTTAAAACAGATATAGACTCAATATCATCGCTGTTTATGTCAGAAATACCAGATCCAAAATCAATTCCACCCCAAGTACTACCACTTCCTCTAGTTGTATTATCTATTGGTACACCATCTACCACGATTAATGCCTGATTATCTTGCCCTAAGTATCTGTTACCTCTAAGCACAATACGCGTAGAACTCTCGTCGCCCCCAGAAGTTTGACTTATGCGTAAGCCCGACACCTTACCGCTGATAAGGTTTATAGGATTTGAGCTATTACCTTCACTCAGTTCATCAGAACTTATTTCTTCAATAGCATATCCAAGTGCTTTTTTCTCTCGACTAATTCCAAAGGCTGTTAAAATGACCTCGTCGAGTTCTTCAGTGGTTTCGTGGAGTGTTAGTGTAAGTAAACCTTCGGGGATCTCGGTGATGAGTAAATCACTATAACCAATGAAAGAGAAGATTAGTGTGTCTGGGATAATAGGCTTTGATACTAGGAAATAACCATTTTCGTCTGTCACTGCTCCATATTTACTCTGTAAAAAGTAAAGGTTAACACCAGGTAAAGCTAGACCATCTGTATCAGAAACACGTCCTTCGATAGTTGATTGGGCATGTAGATTTATACTTTGTGATAGTAAGCAGAGAAATAATAATATGCTATGTATACGCATTTTAGTTTTTACAAGTATTTTATAAGCTACTAAAATACTAAAATAATATAAACACAAAAGAGGTCTCTGTTTAAGGTTTTTGTATCGTTTGTTTGACTTGTTCTTATTTAAAACTATCAAATTGAGTACGTACTAAACTTGGATTTACAAAGAAAATAAATATCTCTGTTAATTGGTTGCGCAAAACACTACACATCAGAGTATAGTTCATTTTCATCAAATCGTAACCCCAAAATGGGTGGGGTTACGTTTTAGCCATTTAAATCGGCTCTATTATGTGTTTTTATGCGCTTTGGAGAAATGAAAAAACCCTGAAAATGCTCAGATTTTCAGGGTTTTTCCCAATTCAAGGAATTGAATTCGTGGAGATGCAGGGAATCGAACCCTGGTCCAAACAAGGAAT
>Ga0105350_10001922_pt1 | contig 12799 bp, 9 predicted proteins | sample EN1Hudsemesocosm_FD_83506 | JGI IMG/M metagenome (GOLD analysis project Ga0105350, IMG submission 83506) | Methane-oxidizing microbial communities from mesocosms in the Hudson Canyon - EN1E Hudson Canyon | ecosystem: Environmental > Aquatic > Marine > Cold seeps | place: Hudson Canyon... | reverse complement strand
TGATTGTGACAATGATACATACAACAAATGTAGCCAGCTCAAAGATAGATTTCAATTATGGCGAGATTTTTGTAATGATCTTATTGCCAATTATCGTAGCAGTATTTTTGATGTGGTATGCCAAACATTTAATGAATAAAGGTTGGCTAAACTAGCTAAAATATTCACTCGAATAAATAGCCATTGAATTCTGACAAAAGGTTTCAAGATTAGCTAACAATTATTCGGTCGTTAAATAGGAGTCTGTTATGAGGCATAAAAAATAATGTCGCCAAACCGGAAAATTAGAAAGGAGTAAAGGGCTGGGAGATGAGAATACACGCAGGGGTTGTAGCTGTTATTTGTTATCGCTCAGCGCTACTTTCTATCGGTGTGCAATTGAATGAAATATCTCAACGTTAACAAAACTTATGATAAAGCGTATTAAAAATAGTGGCCCTGGCGCGCTGATTGCAGCGGCTTTTATTGGCCCAGGGACGGTCACAGCATGTACTTTAGCCGGTGCGAATTACGGATACACCCTGTTGTGGGCTTTGTTATTTGCCACCATTGCTACCATTATCTTGCAAGAAATGTCTGCTCGGTTGGGGTTAGTTACTCAACAAGGTTTAGGCGAAACATTGCGTATCATGCTGGAGCAATCCATCTGGAAATGGCCGTTGTTTGCTTTAATTATGGTCGCCTTGTATCTAGGTAATGCCGCGTACGAGGCAGGCAACTTATCTGGAGCGGCGTTAGGCATCGATGCGCTAACAGATGACAACCAATCGTTTTATCGCAAGTCAGTTATTCTCATTTCGCTATTAGCAGGCACTATACTGTGGCGTGGTTCATACAACCAAATTGAACGTATTTTACTAATATTAGTGGCACTGATGGCACTCGCATTTATTGCGACGTTTATCTCAGTAGGTCCAAACTTATCTGCTCTTTTTAAAGGTCTCACTACACCCAAAATCCCTGATGGGAGCCTATTAACGGTCATCGCCCTAATTGGCACAACGGTTGTACCCTACAATTTATTTTTACATGCATCGGCGGTAAAAGCCAAGTGGTCATCAGTGAGCGATTTAAGTCACGCTAGAGCTGACACGGCTGCCGCGATAGGACTAGGTGGGATAATTACCATATTGATAGCCTCTACTGCTGCTGCCAGCATATTTGGCAGTGGGCTAAACATATCAGGGGCGGGTGACATGGCCACTCAATTGGAACCTTTGTTTGGTTCATTTTCAAAAATCATGTTAGGCGTGGGCTTTTTTGCAGCAGGTTTAAGCAGCTCAATCACTGCTCCTTTGGCTACCGCTTATGCCATGACCGAAATTATAGGCGTTAAGGGTGGCACATCATCTCGTACCTTTAAGTTAATTGCTCTTAGTGTCATATTTAGTGGAGTGATTTTAGCCTTAACCGGCATTAAACCTATTAGCATTATTTTGGCCGCGCAATTTGCTAATGGTTTGTTATTACCTGTTATCGCGATTTTTCTGCTGGTTGTCATGAACCAGAAAAAACAGTTAGGTCAATATACCAATACGTGGTTGGGTAATACGCTTGGCCTAATAGTGGTGATAGTGACTGCTGGTTTAGGCATTCGCTTGATCATGAGTGCAACTGGGCTGCTATGACGTATGCGGGCATTCAGATTCAATGCTATTTATCGGATCTGCACCCGTAGGCTTGATAAGTAGTACTAATATCTACTTTTGAACCTATAGAAATCAAAATCAGTAAATAGGTAATGAACACCTAAATTAAGAACAGAGCATCAAATGCTCTGCTCTCGCATACAACTGTTATTCACCTTGCCAACTTTTCAAAAGTTGATCATAAGCCACGGTTTTACCTTGAGGTTTTTCATTCGCTAACTTGGCTTTTGGTGAGCCGGGTTGCGCTAACCAATATTCGGGATCTCTTGGTTTATTTAGTTTGGGGCCACATTCGCCTTGCACTTTAGCGCGCTCTAACCGTCGCATTACTTTGTCTTGTGCAGCAGCAAGGCCGTCTAACGCTTTTTGCGCAGAGCTTTCACCGCTAGCGACTTCAGAAATATACTTCCACCAAAGTTGTGCTAGTTTAGGATAATCAGGCACGTTGGTACCTGTAGGTGTCCACTGTTTGCGGGCTGGGCTGCGATAAAACTCCACTAATCCACCAAGCATTGGTGCCACATCGGTCATCTGTTGAGAGTTAATATCTGATTCACGAATTGGTGTTAAACCCACTAAGGTTTTTTTCAGTGATACGGTTTTAGATACAGTAAACTGAGCGTACAACCAAGCGGCTAAACGACGTTTGTCAGGTGTAGAGTTTAAGAAAGTCCAAGCACCTGTATCTTGATAACCTAGCTTCATGCCTTCTTCCCAGTAAGGACCTTTTGGAGAAGGCGCCATACGCCATTTAGGCGTACCGTCTTCATTTACCACAGGCAATCCCGGCACATTCATACTAGCGGTAAAGGCGGTGTACCAAAATATTTGCTGGGCGATTGCACCTTGTGCCGGTACTGGGCCTGATTCAGAAAAGGTCATGCCTTGGGCTTCTGGTGGCGCATATTGGCGTAACCAATCCACATACTTTTGCGTAGCATACACGGCAGCAGGACCGTTCGTAGCACCGCCTCTGGAGACACTAGAACCTACTGGTTGGCAGCCTTCTACGCGAATGCCCCATTCATCTACTGGTAATCCGTTAGGTATGCCTACATCACCGGCACCCGCCATTGAAAACCAAGCATCGGTGAATCGCCATCCCAGCGACGGGTCTTTCTTACCGTAGTCCATGTGACCATAGACAGGTTTGCCGTCCAGTACTTTGACTTTCTCACTAAAAAATTCGGCAATATCTTCGTAGGCTGACCAATTGACTGGCACACCTAAGTCATAACCGTATATCTGTTTGAACTTACTTTTTAGATCTTCGCGCTCAAACCAATCAGCTCTGAACCAATATAAGTTAGCAAACTGTTGGCTAGGCAGCTGGTACACTTTGCCATCGGGGCCTGTGGTAAAACTCAAGCCGATAAAGTCTTCTAGGTCTAAGGTAGGCAAGGTTAAATCTTTGCCATCACCGGCAATCATATCGGATATGGGCACTACTTTACCGTATCGAAAATGTGTACCTATCAAGTCAGAGTCATTCACATAAGCATCATAAATATTACGACCCGATTGCATTTGGGTTTGTAGTTTTTCGACAACATCACCTTCTTGGATCAAATCATGGGTGATCTTGATACCGGTGATCTCACTGAATGCTTTGGCTAATACTTTCGACTCATACTCATGAGTCGCAATCGTTTCTGAGGCAACATTAATGCTCATACCAGCGAAGGGTTTCGCCGCTTTAATAAACCAACGCATTTCCTCTAGCTGTTGTTCTTGGCTCAATGTCGAGTCGGTAAATTCAGTTTTTAACCAACGATTAGCAGCCTCCTCATCGGCTTTTACCGATTGAGCGGATAAACCCAATATCAACATCAAACTGGTCCACTGTAATTTTTTTTGCATACAACCCTCTAGATTTTTTGACGCTTTACCAAGTGACTGGTAATAATTAGCTTGAATAGACAACAACGATGAAGATCACCCCCAACGCAGCAGTATTAACATCAGTAACGCCGACATAGCTAAAGCTATCCACAACGACAAATCTGATAATCCCAAAAACGATAAATGTATAAATGCACTGCTTAATAAGCCAATAAAAAGCCTATCCCCGCGCGTAGTAGGAATGGGTAACCAACCTTTACGCTCAACACACGGCTTACGAATTTCGAAAATAGTCATCACCAACAAAATGCTCGCAATGCCAATAAAGAACAAACCACTTGGCATGGTCCACGCCATCCAATTCAACATGTTTTTTCACTCCAGCTTAGATCAGTGGTCATACCCGCCCCAAGGCAAAACCTTTAGCAACATGGTTACGCACAAACCAAACAACTAATATACCTGGAATAATAGTTAACACACCCGCGGCCGCCAATACCCCCCAATCTATTCCGGTCGCCCCCACGGTGCGCGTCATTATGGCGGAAATCGGTTTTGCATCAACAGAGGTTAACGTGCGCGCCAACAGTAGTTCAACCCAAGAAAACATAAAAGTAAAAAAGGCGGTGACACCGATCCCAGAGCTTATCATCGGGATGAAAATTTTGATAAAAAAGTGGCCAAAACTATAACCGTCAATATAAGCAGTCTCGTCTATTTCTTTTGGTACCCCAGACATAAAACCTTCTAAAATCCACACTGCCAATGGAACTGTGAACAAACAGTGAGCTAACGCTACGGCCAGATGTGTATCGAATAGCCCAACTGAAGAATACAACTGAAAAAACGGTAACAAAAACACCGCTGGCGGTGCCATACGGTTACTCAACAACCAAAAAAACAAATGTTTATCACCCACAAATTTATAACGACTAAAAGCATACGCTGCGGGTAGCGAAACCAGCAAGGTGATCACCAAATTCATGGCAACATAGGTCATAGAATTCACATATCCCATATACCAACTCGCATCAGTAAAGATGGTGATGTAATTATTAAGCGTAAAGTCTGTTGGCCATAATGTTAACTGCCCTAAGATTTCATCATTGGTTTTAAACGACATATTTAGCAACCAATAGATAGGTAACAACACAAATATGAGATACATGAACATGCCCAAGTTGCGTTTACTTATCATGTTTGTTGCCATTATCAGACTTTTCCATATGTGTAATTGTGGTAAAAAACACCCAAGACACCAGCAACACAATTAAGAAATACACCAGAGAAAATGCTGCAGCTGGGCCAATGTCAAACTGCCCAATGGCCATTTGGGTCAGGGTTTGGCTCAAGAAGGTGGTAGAGGTGCCTGGGCCGCCGCCAGTTAACACAAAGGGTTCGGTGTAAATCATAAAACTGTCCATAAAGCGCAGCAACACGCCTATCACCAACACATTCTTTAAGCGTGGTAACTGGATATACCGAAATACTGCCCAAGGTGAGGCACGATCTATTTTAGCCGCTTGATAATAGGCATCAGGAATAGCCCGCAAGCCGGAATAACATAATAAGGCAACCAACGAGGTCCAATGCCACACATCCATCAGTAATACAGTCAACCATGCATCAAGCGAATTGGAGGTGTAGTTATAGTCGACGCCAAGATTGTTCAATGTCCAACCAAATAATCCAATATCGCCTCTGGCAAATACTTGCCAAATGGTACCCACTACATTCCAAGGAATAAGTAACGGCAAGGCCAATAAGATAAGTACCGCTGACGCCTGCCAACCGCGGGTGGGCATCATTAATGCCACTGCGATCCCTAAGGGTATTTCTATTAATAGAACCGAAAGTGAAAAGCCAAACTGACGCAGTAAAGAATCGTGCAAGCGCGTATCTCTTAATACTTCTTGATACCACTCCACTCCAACAAAATAGGCAGTATTTTGGTCAAAAATATCTTGTAGTGAATAGTTCACCACTGTCATCAACGGAATAATGGCTGAAAATGCCACCAGCAAAAACATTGGCAACACTAACCACCATGCTTTGTTGTTGGGTATCTTATTCATGGTTCTTTTCCATACTTTGGCCCCCGTCATCCATTGCCGGCTCACCCACTAAATATTCATCCACATACAACTTTAACCATTTACTCGGGAAAACCAAGTGCACTTGTGCACCACTAAACTGCATTTTTTCAGCCACGCGAACCTGCATTTCTAAGCCATTAAAGTCGATAACCACCAGTTGATAGCTGCCTAAATGCTGCACTGATAAAACACTCACAGCAAAACTATTACTCTCTGGTCTTGCACTTAATTCAACAAACTCTGGACGGATACCCAACTTTAGATTTTGTGAACTAGTGTTCTGCAAAGCGACTTGCTGTTGTTGGCTAATGTTAAGTTGCATATCTTTGTAATACACACCTGCTTGGCTTTTTGTAATCGGAATAAAGTTCATGCCTGGACTACCAATAAAATATCCCACAAAGGTGTGATTAGGTCGTTCAAATAACTCTTGAGGTGTACCAAACTGCACAATTTTACCTTGATACATTAAGGCTATTTCATCCGCAAAAGTGGCCGCTTCAAGCTGATCGTGGGTCACGTACAACATAGTGATATTCAACTGCTCGTGGATTTGTTTAAGCTTGCGCCTGAGTTTCCACTTAAGGTTGGGGTCAATCACTGTGAGGGGTTCGTCAAACAAGATGGCTGATACATCTTCGCGCACTAAGCCACGGGCCATGGATACTTTTTGTTTCTGATCTGCACTTAGGTTTTTGGCTTTTTTATTGAGAGAATCGGTTAACTCAAGTAGGTCTGCTATTTCGGCTACTTTGTCTTTTATTTGTGCTTTGGGCAGCTTGATATTTTTAAGAGGGAAGGCCAAATTCTCTGCCACTGTCATAGCATCGTATACCACAGGAAATTGGAATACCTGCGCGATATTGCGCTGCTCTGGGCTGAAAGAGTTCACTACTTGCTCATCAAATAACACCTCTCCCTCAGACGGATTAATTAAACCCGAAATAATATTCAACAGAGTAGACTTTCCGCATCCAGAAGGTCCTAACAATGCATAAGCACCACCTTGTTTCCACACATGGTCTAACGCTTGAATTGCATAGTCCTGCGATTTTGTAGGATTAGTTAGGTAACTATGCGCTAGACCTTTTAGGGTAATAGTGGCCATTACAATTCTCGCTCAATATGAGTGTCAGGCCAACGTAGTGCTTTACCGTTTAGATCAAATACAAACAGATCTTCCAAAGGTAAAAAGATCTCAAGTTCACTGCCCGTCCTAAAGCTCATAATAGACAATATGTGCACAATCCAATTCAAACCTTTTTGAGCTGAATCCACACTGGTTTCAACATGCAAATAGGTTTCAGAAGCGCTGATTTCTGCTAAATCCACCTTCGATGCTAAGACAATTGAAGTCAGATCGTTAGATTGCAAAGAAATATGATTCGGTCGGATAGCAAACTGATACTCACCGTTTGGCAAATCTGCTAGATGATCGGCACTGGCCAAACTAATAGGCTGTTGAAGTTGCATAACGCCATTGGTAACACTGGCAGAAAAAACGTTTAAAGGGGGTTCATTATATAAATCAGCCGCATCTAAGTTTATCGGTTTAGCAAACTGTTGTTTGGCTGAGCCAGTCTGCAAAACGTTACCTTGATGGAGTAAAGTCGTTGTGCCACCTAAGGCTAAGGCTTCATGGGCCTCGGTGGTAGCATAAATAGCAATGGTTTCTCGGGTTTTGAACAAGGCTTTTAATTCGCTGCGTAACTCTTCTCGGAGTTTGTAGTCCAAATTCACCAGAGGTTCGTCGAATAAGACTATGCCAGCGTCTTTAACTAATGCTCTGGCCATGGCGCAACGTTGTTGTTGACCTCCCGACAGCTCTAAAGGTAATCGTTGCAGATACTCGCCAATATGCAACATTTCAGCTGTTTGTTTGACCCGTTTTGTAATTTCATCGGCAGAGACTTTAGCCAGTTTTAACGGAGAAGCAATGTTTTCCCAAACGGTTAAGTGGGGGTAATTAATAAACTGTTGATAGACCATAGACAGGCCCCGTTTTTGCACTGCGAAGCCAGTTACATCTTGCCCGTTGTAAACAACCTTTCCACTACTAGGTTTGTCTAAACCGGCGAGTACTCGAAGTAGCGATGTTTTGCCCGCCAATGTCCGGCCTAACAACACGTTGAAAGAACCAGCTTCAAATGTAAGTGAAATATTATTCAGGTAGGTTTGCTGTTCCATTAGCAAACTAACATCTTGTAATTCTAACGCCAACAGATACCCCACCACTTCATTTGAATGAGCAAAAACATAACATGTTCATTGCCGTAACAGATTGTTTTTTATTGATAGATACTCATAACATTTCAATAAATGCATCGACAAATCGTTGTGGCGAGTCGGCGTCCATATTGAAATACAACGAAGGTTCTATTAGCTCTATTTCGATGACCACAAACTCTTTTTTGTGTCGTACTAAGTCTATCCGCGCATACAGTACGTCTTCTGGTAATGCCGCTAAGCTGTGTCTTGCTGTAGTTAACATATCTTCGCAGGGCTGAATAGAACTGAGTCTTCCGCCGTGCTCTTCCTGCACTCTAAAATCACCTGATTCAGGTTGCTTTAAAATACTATGGCTGTAATGCCCTGCAAAATAAAACAGTGAATACTCACCTTCATCAACAATCCCATTTAAAAATGGCTGCAGCATAAATTCACGGCTAGCAAAAATAGCTTTTAGGTCATCGGCTTGTTGCACAAGACTTTCTGGGGTCAATCTATAAGTATGATCAGCGTTAGCGCTTATTAAAGGTTTGATGACTAATTGTGGCGAGTCAAAATAGTCAAAACCGGCTTGAATTTCACTTAACGAAAAAGAATCAAACCAAAGAGTAGGCACAATGTTGATGCCTTGGTTTTGCAAATCCTTTAAGTAGCTTTTACTGATATTCCACTCGACGATTTTCAAACTATTTTGCAGTTGAGCAGAAGACGCCTCAATACGTTGTAAACAGGCCATAAATCCTTCTACATCATCCTGATAATCCCAAGTAGTGCGGATGACTACAGCATCATAATTATTCCAATCAACATCAGGCTTTCGCCAAGACACCTCTTCGGCTAACCAGCCCACTGTTTTTAACGGTTCAAATAACATTTGGTCATATGAAAAAAAGTCTTCAAGACTGTCCATGGATAAAAATGCACAACGTTTCATAAGTTTATTCATTGCTGATAATTGAATGGAGTTCACTATAGTTAATTCGGCATTTATTTACACTAGAGTTTGCAGATCTTTTAATTAACCATAGGAATTTAAAAGTCACATATTTTTACAAATGAACTTATGTATCTTTGTTGTCCTAAGTTACTATATAGCAATGAAAAATTGTGGTGAGGGCAAAATGAAATGAAGAACAAATGGTTTAAAGGAATATTTCCCGTAGTGATACTGGCTATTGGTTTCGGCGGCATGACTGCAATTAAGGCTTCAGGTGAAGAAGACGAAGAGAAAAAACCGGTAGACACTCGCCCCACGGTAAAAATTGAAACAGCCATAGCTGAAGATTACCAAGTTAGAATCACTAGCTATGGTGAGGTTAAACCTCTTGAAAGTACTATGGTTTCTGCTCAAATATCAGGCGAAGTACTTAGCTGGCATCCTAACTTCGTGCCCGGTGGTTTAGTTTTACGTGGCGACACCTTGTTTACTATTGAGCTAGTCACTTACGAAGCCGCCTTTTTACAAGCCGAAGCTGACCTTAGTTTAGCTAAAGCCAACCTAATTGAAGAACAGGCCAGAGCAGAAGTAGCTGAACGTGAAGCAAAGGGCAGCAAAGTATCTGACTTATATTTACGTAAACCACAGATGTTAAGCGCCCAAGCATCAGTAAAATCAGCTCAAGCTAGATTAAAAATAGCCCAACGAGATTTAGATAATGGCGTGATAAAAGCACCATACGATGCTTTGGTAGTTAGCCGTGATTTAGGCGTTGGACAATACGTTAATAAAGGAGCTCAAGTAGGTGAGCTGTATAACATTGAATCTGCAGAAGTATCTTTCCCCATTGCAGGCTTTGACAGAGAATTTTTACCCAGTGATATTACCCAACAAGTAGCCACTATTAGTACCAAAGGTTATAACCCGATTAATCGCGAAGGCAAGGTTGTCCGTGATTTAGGCATTATTGACCAAAGTACACGCATGAGTCAGCTAATTGTCAGAATCGAAGACCCTTACAGCTTAAAATCATCTCTACCTCCGCTTAAATTTGGCCATTATGTAGAAGTAGGATTCGCCGGAAAAACTCTTAATAATGTGTATCGTTTACCCCAAGAATTAGTCAACAATCGAATTATTTGGTTGTTAGACGATGAACAACAGATGCAACCTCAACGAGTTGAAATCTTGCGGGAAGAAGGCGCATATTTTTTGATCAGCGAAGGTTTGCAAAACCAAGATACGTTAGTGACTACTCTGCCTGAATATCCGCAGAAAGGCATGAAGGTTAAAGTTGCCAAGCCGCAAGAAGATTTAGTCGTTAATAAATCACTATAAGGACACCATTATGTCTACTGAAAATACAGACAGTCCAGCGACTGAATCACAGATCGCCGAGCCTAAGCAAACTGGTATTATTGCGTTTTTTGCGAATAACTCGGTAGTGGCTAACTTAATGATGATGTTTATCATCATAATGGGCCTTTTTAGTTATTTTACGATTCAACGGCAAATGTTTCCTAACATTGAAATTAACTATATCAATGTTAGTGCTGTATATCGCGGTGCATCACCACAAGAAATTGAAGAAAGCATCTTAATCAAAATTGAAGAATCGATTAAAGATATCACCGAGATTAAAAAAGCCACCTCTCGAGCGTTTCGAGGCAATGGCCGGATTACCTTAGAAATCCATAAAGATAAAGAACTCACCGGAGTACTCGACAAAGTCAAAGCGAGGGTAGACAGCATTGCTACCTTTCCTGCTGATATGGAGCCTCCAACCATCTCGCAAATCGAGTTTAGGCAAGATGTGATTGAAATGTCACTTGTAGGTGACTTGCCTCTTAGCGATCTAAAACCCATAGCCAAACAAATTGAAGACGAACTTTTACAACTTAATAACGTGTCGCTGGTGTCGCTTGATGCACCACAAGATGAAATTGCGATTGAAATCAACCCTGAAACCTTACGTAAATATAACTTAACCATTGCAGATGTGACTCTAGCTATAAGAAGTTATTCGGCTAATATTTCAGCCGGCCAGTTACGCACAGATTCAGGCATTATTGCAGTACGGGTTGAAAATCAACTCTACAAAGGTGACGAATTTAGACGTATTCCAATTAAAATTGGGGCAAATGGTGCCAAAGTATTGCTCGAAGACGTGGCTAAAATACATGACGGCTTTACCGAGGGTGAGCGTTATTTCAAATACTCAGGTGAAAATGCGATATTTTTATCGGTAAAAGCCACCAAAGATCAAAACACCGTACCAGTAGCTGAATCTGTCAAAGCCTATATAGAACAACGTAATAAAACCCTGCCAACAGGTTTGCAAATTAAAACCTTAGTCGACATGACCTTTTACCTGAACGGTCGCCTAGATATGATGTTAAAAAACCTGTTTCAAGGGGCTTTTTTAGTGGCCTTGCTACTGACTATATTCTTAAGATTTAGATTGGCATTTTGGGTAATGGTTGGTTTGCCTGTTTGTTTCTTGGGGGCAATGATGATGATGCCAGTGTTTGGTATCACCATTAATATATTATCTTTATTCGCCTTCATTATGGTGTTGGGAATTGTGGTGGACGATGCCATTGTCATAGGCGAAAGCGCTTACTCTGAGATAGAGGAAAAAGGTGGCGGAGTGGAAAGCGTAGTCCGCGGTGCCAAGCGTGTAGCAACACCTGCGACTTTTGGCGTATTAACTACCATTGCGGTATTTGCTCCAACACTGTTTTCAACCGGCCCAGAGGGCGCATTTTTCGTCAATATCTCCGCTGTAGTGATTTTGTGTTTAATATTTAGCTTAATTGAATCAAAGTTAATCTTGCCTGCTCATCTGGCGCACATGAAATTCACTCCAATCAAAGAAAGTAGCTGGCGTGCACGTTTTAACAAAGGATTTTTTAGTTTTGTTAATGGCCCATACAAAAACTTCATCAGTCGCTGCATTGAGTGGCGCTGGTTAGTATTGACTGCCTTTATTGCAATGCTGTTAATTAGCATTGGTTTGATCCAAGGCAATCAGGTACGCATGATCCCCTCTCCCAAAGTGCCCCATGACTTTCCAGGCATCAATATTTCGATGAATGAGAATGTGTCGGATATGTCTACCATAGATGCGCTTAAAACCATTGAGTCTACAATTTTAGCGGTAGATAAAAAGATTATTGAAGAATACGGTAGCAGCATGATGAAAGACATTATGGTGTTTAATACCGGTCGTACCGACGGACGAATTGTGGTTCCCTTGGTAGACGAAGAAAAACGTCATTTTGATGCTTTTGAGTTAGCCAGACGATGGCGCGAAGAGTTGCCAATTATTCCTGGCCTCAAATCTATTACTATTCAAGACGATTTGATGGGCGGCGGAAACGATGGCGGCGAATTTGGCTTTATGTTGTTTGGCGCCGATATTAATATGCTGAATGCTGCCGGACGGGAATTTATATCTATGTTGCAGCAGCAAAAAGGCTTATTTGATATCAGTTCGACTATCGATCCTGCCAGTAAAGAAATTCAAATTGAATTATTGCCTGTGGCTTATGACTTAGGTCTGAATTTATCTAGTATCGCCAGCCAAGTAGGCGCAAGTTTCTTTGGTGGTGAAGCACAACGTGTTATTCGAGATGGTGAAGAAGTACGTGTGATGGTCCGTTACCCCAAACTTACCCGCGAACGCTTTGCTGAACTAAAATACGCTGTAATCACCACACCATCAGGGCAAGAAGTGATGTTAGGTGATGTAGTGGCATTAACCGAAACACCGGGCATTAATTATATTCGCCGCGAAGAAGGTTATCGCAGTGTGTATGTGTATGGTTCAATCGATGAAGAACAAGTAGAGCCAAACGAAGTCATCAAGGAAGTTGAAGAAAAGCTTCTACCTCAACTACAGTCTAATTTTCCTGGAGTAAAATCAGAGCTGGGCGGTAATATTGAAGAACAACAAGCGCAAGAAAGTCAGCAAATTACCTTCTTTATTGCCGGCATGTTAATTGTCTATATTTTGCTTGCCGCGCCGCTAAAAAGTTACGGAC
>Ga0105350_10001921_pt1 | contig 12799 bp, 14 predicted proteins | sample EN1Hudsemesocosm_FD_83506 | JGI IMG/M metagenome (GOLD analysis project Ga0105350, IMG submission 83506) | Methane-oxidizing microbial communities from mesocosms in the Hudson Canyon - EN1E Hudson Canyon | ecosystem: Environmental > Aquatic > Marine > Cold seeps | place: Hudson Canyon... | reverse complement strand
CTCAAGAAGAAATTGCAATTGTAAGCGAGGATAGTGTGTCAATTGAAGCAACGCCGATAACGGTGGGTGAAGTCACCAACTTGGACCTTCCTTGTACTGAGATAAAGTTTATTGACGATAAGGGTGTTTCAGATATTGAAGGTGTGTTTATTAAATTATTAGATGAGCCTATTGAGTACTCACTAGTCGAGAATGAGTTATGGCATTCTTTTATTGGTGTTTCTGAATACTTGGAGTTGTAGCTATTTCTATGACTATTTAGAAGGTTTTTGAGGGTGATTGACACTTCACGAAGTGTCAGCATTATTTTGTTTACTCGACGGAGTGGGAAGAATATTTTTCGGCTAATAAGGTTACTGTTCAAGTGATTTTGTTGAGCGTAGAAAAGCTTGAATGGAGTGATTTTAGGTATCTGGTTTTGGGGCACATAAGAGCACTTTAGCTATGCTTGAAAATACAACTTTGGTTTCGACCATTCTCTTTGCAAACATAAAGCGACTGGTCTGCTTGCTCCAGCCATTCTTGATAGGTTTTTGTTGTGTCCATTGCCTGGCTGACCCCTAAACTTACGGTGAACTTAATTGATTTTTTATCGTGTATGACTTCGAGAGCTTCTATTTCTTCTCTTACACGTTCGCAAAAAATAAGTGATGATTCATCGTTCGTATTCCCTAGAATAACGCCAAACTCTTCTCCGCCATATCGTCCGGCAATATCTGTTTTTCTCAGGTTATTTGTTAGTATTTTTGCTACTTGTCGTATTACTTCATCACCAGCTTGATGCCCAAAGGTATCATTGACCTTCTTGAAATGATCGATATCAAACATGACTACCGAGCAAGTCGTATTGTATCGCTTGAATCGACTAAATTCTTGAGATAAACATTCCTCCCAATAGCCTCGATTATTTAGTTGTGTCAATTTATCTGTTCGACTAATTTTTTCGAGCTGAGTGTTGGCCTTTTCGAGTGCGTTTCGATTTGATGCAATATCAGTGACGTCATAAATAATAATTGCGATGTGATTCACTGATCCATCTGTGGATACTAATGGTGAGATGGTAATATTCTGGTACATGTAGGGTTCGGTGCCGGTGATGGGCCTATAGTTCTTGAATTTGAATAGGTAGGGGCGCTGTTCCCAGGTCATGAAAGACCGGTTCTTGAGTACAAAAACGGAGTTGGTTTTATGTGTTAGCCAGTCTCTTGGCAATTCTGAAAATAAATCAAATATATTCTTATCTTTAGCAGCCAGCGACGTCATGCCGCTATGGCTTTCCATGAAACCATTCCAGACTTGAATATTGTATTCAGTATCAAGTACGACCAGGCCTACGTCGATGGTTTGTAGCATATCCATCAGCCAGTGGAACTCTTTTATGTCAATTTGTGCTGATTTCATAGTGGTTAATCTAATGGTTCAAGTTCAAGTTCAAGTTCAAGTTCAAGTTCAATCCATTAAATAGGAAAGACGCTTATTTAGGTTTTCTAGTGAGTCTTCGGTAAACAGCATGAGTAGGTCGCAACTGATGTTGTAATTCTCGATCTCGTAAGTGATCTCGATCGCCAGTGTTTTCTTCCACCGTTTTGAATTGGCTTTAATTAACTCGCTTACTTTAACATGTTGACCTAAAACAACGGGGTGGCCTTGGCTGAATTTTGTGTCTAATTGTTGAGCGATGCCATTGGTGCACGCGCCTACTAATATACTGGCCACTTCCATTAACAATTCAAGTTCGATGGTTCGGTCGAGCTCACCCTTGAAGTTTAGTAGTTTTGCAATATCGGCAAAGCTTGAGTCGTTGAACATTAGCAACGCTTCGCCGCTTATCCCCGAACCGATAAAACCCTGGCAGACAGCAGAATATGTTTCATTTTCTGATACAGACAAGGCCATTTGAAGTTCGCTCACTTCGAGCTCATTCACGTTCGGTATAGGGAGCTTAACGAAGACCTTTAATAGCCGTGCAAGAAGGTCAGCCGCTTGGCCCATGGCAACATTCGCGATTTCTTGAATGCAATCTCTATATTCAATCTTACCTGAGTCGCCTTTCACTTCTTTCTTGGCTGGCGCGGTATTCGAAATTTCTTTTTGGCGCTTTGAGGCCGGGGTATAAAGCCCGAATTCCTCTAATAATTCTACAAGTGCTTCGGGAGAGGTCGGTTTTTTAATGAATTCGATGGCACCAAGATCTTTCACTCTCTTGTGAGCTTCTGGTTGGATATCGCCTGAGACGACTATCACCATCGTGTCTAAGTTTAGCTTGATTATGTTTTGAAGTGTTTCGTAACCATCCATCACCGGCATATTAAGGTCAAGAAACATAATATCGCCAAGGCCCTTATTGATAGCCTTCAAAGCCTCGCGACCATTTGTTGCAAACGACACTTCGATATCCCAATCTGCAGGAAGGGTTCGAGCCATTTGCTTTCGCGCTACGCTAGAGTCATCGCAAATCAAGACGGGGGTGGTCATGCTAAGGGATATATCCTTAGATCCTGTGAATGTATCCCTAATTAAAGTGTACAAAACACTATACAGCAAGTTGATGCTTCAAATTATTTGGACTGAAATGGAGTCGATGACCTTGATGTATGAATCGGTTATACTTCATGTTCTTTTTTGCGGGCATGAATTTCTGTTTATTTTGTGCGCGCGGTTGATTTTAGTGAGGGTTAGCCCTACTAACTAGATAAGGGATGAGTCAATTTTTATGTGGACTCTGGTATATCTAGTCTGGTGACCCCTTATTTATCGGTTATATACTGACGGCGTAATTGGAGTTTTAATGAGTAGTTCATTTTTAGAAATAGTCGAGTTAGAAAATGGGGATTTCGCGTTAAGACGTATGGATGATGATGGTGAGCCATTAGTTGAATTACACTTTTCGAACGAAGTAAAAGATTTTCTGGGTGAGCATAAAGTAGCGATTGCAAAAGCGATGATCGGGGCGGGTGTTCAAGCAGCCGGTGCCGCCTCAAAATCTGTCGTAGAAGCAGAGCAGCAAGAACTGTCAGATAGAATTTTACATTAGTAAATAGCGTTCGCATATTGCTTGAAGGCAAATAATATCGTAAAAATTAAGGTAATTGAGATGGAATTGGTAACAATAGATATCGTTGAGAAAGTCGCAACTATCACGCTTTGTAATGGAAAGGTTAACGCAATTTCTCATCAAGTGATTGATGAATTAAATCGTGCATTGGATCAGGCAGAAGAAGCCAAATCCGTTGTTATTCTAACAGGTCAGTCTGGTATATTGTCAGGCGGGTATGACTTGAAAACGATGCAATCTAGTATGGAAGACGCGATTGCCTTGGTCACTGAAGGCTCTAAGCTAACGCGAAGAATGTTGTCGTTTCCGTACCCCATCATCGGAGCTTGCCCTGGACACGCTGTTGCTAAAGGTGCCTTTCTATTGCTTTGTTGTGATTATCGTTTAGGGGTGGCTGGCTCTTTCAAGTTAGGTCTAAATGAAGTTGCAATTGGCATTACTATGCATTTTGCCGGAATAGAAATGGCTAGAGGTCGAATGCCAACCAACTACTTCAATAGAAGTGTCATCAATGCAGAGATGTATGATCCTGATACCGCGGTGTTGGCTGGTATTCTTGATAAGGTAGTGAGTGCAGATCAACTGGTTCACGAAGCTCGACTTGTTGCTGAGCAAATGAAGACATTGAATATGCGAGCACATCACGGAACCAAGTTAAAAGCGCGAAAAGAAATGCTAGAGACTCTGGATTTGGCCATTGAAACTGATTCCAAAGGCACGCTTTAACAATAATGGGTAATACACAACCCGACAATACGAGCTCTCTTCATATTCATATTCTGGGAATATGCGGCACCTTTATGGGAAGCCTGGCAGTTCTTGCGCAAGAGAAGGGCATTAAAGTAACGGGTTGTGATCAATCGGTTTATCCTCCAATGAGCACCCAATTAGAGTCACAAGGGATTGAGCTGATATCAGGGTATGGCATTGAACAACTAGATTTGAATGCTGATTTATACGTGATCGGGAACGCGATTAGTCGAGGAAACCTCTTACTTGAAGAAATTCTAAACAAAGGGTTGCCCTATGTGTCTGGCCCTGGGTTCTTGGCGAACGAAATTTTACCCGGAAAGTGGGTCTTAGGTGTATCTGGGACGCATGGTAAGACTACTACGAGCAGCATGTTAGCGTGGATTCTTGAGTACGCGGGTATGAAGCCTGGCTTTTTGATTGGCGGTGTCCCTGAGAATTTTTCGTGTTCTGCTCGAATTGGTGAAACACCATTTTTTGTTATTGAAGCTGATGAATACGACAGTGCTTTTTTCGATAAACGATCTAAATTTGTTCACTACCGTCCACGTACTTTAGTGATCAATAATCTCGAATTTGATCATGCAGATATATTTGACGACCTACCTGCTATTCAGAAGCAATTTCATCATGTTGTGAGGACTGTTCCAAGCAATGGTAGGGTGATTTTTCCCGAAAATACACGGTCAATTGATCAAGTGATCGACATGGGGTGTTGGTCCGAAGTGCAAACTTTTGCGGCATCTTGTAGTGATGATACACCATATTGGAGTGCTATCGATGGAGCTACATCTTCATTTCAGCTCTGTTTAAACGATGAGAGTGTTGTTGTCGAGTGGGCATTGACGGGAGATCATAATATTCAAAATGGCGTTGCTGCAATGCTTGCTGCTAGGCATGTTGGTGTTTCTTTGAAGCATAGCGCCATGGCTTTATCTCTCTTCGAGGGTGTTAAGCGACGAATGCAGTTAATTTCGAACCAAGATGATGTTCGTGTTTATGATGATTTTGCGCATCATCCGACGGCGATTAAATCAACATTGGCTGGGCTTCGTCGCAGCGTGGGTAGTGAGAAAATTATCGCGTTGATTGAGCCTCGGTCCAATACTATGAAAATGGGTATTCATCATGAAACCTTGATTCAAAGTGCGGACGATGCCGACGAGATAATTTGGGCGAATCTAACGGAGATCGATTGGCTCGAAAAACAAGTGCAGCTACACGGAGATAAACACAGCCAGGGAACCTCAATTGATGAACTTTTGCATATAACACTAGATAAAATAGTAGAGGGTGCTCATGTGGTGGTTATGAGTAATGGTGGGTTTTCGGGTATACATCAGCGTTTGGTGTCGGCTATCGAAGATGATTTAGGTATGAGGGCTTAGTCGCTATGTCTGAGTCGCGTGAAAATATGACAGTGTGTCTGGCTATAACTGGAGCATCTGGGGCCCAGTATGGCTTGCGTCTAATAGATTGTTTGGTTGCTCTGAATGTTGATGTGCAACTTATGATAAGTAAAGCGGCGCACATTGTAATTTCTACCGAGACTGAGTTGCGAATACCAGGGCAGGCGGCTCAGCTAGAGAAATATTTGACGGAGCATTATGGCGCTCGGCAAGGCCAAATTCGTGTATTTGGTAAAGAAGACTGGATGGCGCCTGTTGCGTCGGGCTCTGGTTTGGCTAGCAGTATGGTTGTTTGTCCATGCAGTACGGGTACGCTATCAGCGATTGCGACAGGTGCGAGTAATAATTTGATTGAGCGTGCAGCTGATGTTGCATTGAAAGAGCGTAGAAAGTTAATTCTTGTGCCGCGTGAGGCACCTTATTCAGAAATTCACCTAGAACATATGCTCAAACTGACGCGCATGGGTGCACTAATTCTACCGGCTAGCCCTGGTTTTTATCATCAGCCTGAGTCTGTGTCAGATGTGATTGACTTTATTGTTGCCCGTATCTTGGATCAGCTCGGTCTCGATCAGCAGTTAGTATCTCGTTGGGGAAAATAGATACTTAGGGTCTTTCCGTTCAGGCACTACTTAAAGGCCAGTTTGTTGCTCTACTTCAGTTAGGTTTTTTCCTGATAATTTATGTGCATTTCCGAACCCGTGAACATAGCTCCCGGATAGTGCTGATAATTGGTATAGATGAAAATCAGGCAAGCTTTCGAGTAATTCCACTGTTTTTCCATGTGCTTGCTTAAATCTCTCAATAACGTCAATAAAGATCTTGTTGCTTCGTTCTATATATTTACTTTTACACTCAAGGGATAAACGTTTTCTTGCGAATATGTTCTTTGCTTTGGATTCGTCTTCAATTAGCAAGATAGATAGCTTAGAGTCTTGTTTCAAGTTTTGCGTATGTTGAGCTAATTCACTGATGAAAATATAGAAGAAGATATGGGTTTCGTCTTCCACACAGATGAATGGGGTGTAGCTAATATTTATAGTTTGATTGTTATTTAAGGTTGCCAGTTGTAAGGATGCCACATCAGAGATTAGTTCGTTGACGTATTGTTTTACCTGTAAGTGGTCACTATTCATTGGTATTTTCATTTATCTTTATAAAGACTTCGAGCGTTCTTGCATGTCTTTGGACGCTAACCGGACGAGGCCTTGTGGGTGGTTGTTTTTTGCTGCATCAATTAACGACGCTGCTACGTCGATTGATTCGATGGCTTTGTAGTTTCCAGGCATAAGGCTCATAAATGATTCGCTAATCTTCTCTACAAACCTAAATTCTTCTCTATCGCCTTTCAAAAGGCTTGGTTGGGCGATGCATGTGGTTGGGTATTTGAGTTGTTCAAGCTTCTGCTCGAGTTGTCCTTTCATTTTCAAATAATATGAAATGGACGATGTTGCTTTTGCTCCGTGTGAAGAGACAAGGCCAAAGTATTTGGCCCCATGACTCAAACCTAATTCAGCAAATGTTAATGGGTAGTTAACGTCAATTTGGTAATAGGTATTCTTATCAGGTGTTTTGCGGGTAGTTGACCCTAGTGCGCAATATAAATCGTCGACTTTGTTTGTCGTGTCTTTTGCTAGCAGTTCATCGTAATTGATACACCATTGTTCGACTTTTTCGTGTTGAGCCCACTCTTCATTAATAGGCTTTCTAACGAAGGCAATTACTTTCTCATAGTCTGAGTTATTGCTAAGTAGGCGAACTAAGTGCCCTCCAATTAAGCCGCTAGCGCCGGCGACCCATGCTGTTTTCGTCATAAAGTTAATCTATTATAGAATATGAAAATACAATTCTGCTTGAACATTGCGTGGCTTTCAATACTGATTTGAGGTGTTATTAGGAATGGAGAGTTGCGGTGGTAATTCGAATGACTTTTGATAGTAGGTTTGGGTATTGTATGCGAGTGCCAGATTTGTAAAATATGGCACTCGCATAAGGTTTTGTTAGATAGTTTCTAATGAACCAAACTGAATAATTTGGGCGTCTTCTTGACGTCTTTTTTGCATGTACTCTTCAGGGTTAGTCAAAGCCTGCTGAAGTTCTTTTAGGGAGTCATGCATCATATGGGATAGTTTTATACAAGCACCTAATGGAGTTTTGGATTTTTTCCTCTCCATGTCGATTGTAAATTGAAGACCGTTTAGGCGTCTCTGAAGGTTTTCTGGCGCGCTTTCGATCAAGTCTTGGCATAACTTGGCTCGCAAGGCTTCAAACTTAGCGGGGTCTTTGGACGCTAGACCGGCTAGATCTTCAAATGAAAAATCTTCTATCAGTTTGATAGGCGTTTCGGGACTATCTCCTTGCACTTTTGGGATATCAAACATGGTAACGACCTCATACTGTTACTCGAATTCAACTCTGTTCCTCGTAGTCGAATGTTTCAAAATGTAACTGAATTTTACCAGTTTTGATTAATAAATGTACAGGATGAGGTTGTGAAGTTGTGCACGAATTGACCTATATTGTGTGAACAATTGTCATAACACGGTGTAAATACAGGTAAATATTCTTTTTTATACTATGTGGAAAGGTTTGTTTTATCGTAGTTAGTAAGAGTCAGTATTGATGAATTCTATTCGGTTAAATACTTAGCCCAATCGGGGAGTGGTGCGGAGGATATAATTTCTCCCTCTATAATTTTTGCGATTAATTTGAAGGGCTCTTGGTAATCAGAGTTGTCTAATAGGAAGGTTTGGTCAGCGATTAAAATCGCTGTTTTGATGTTTAGCATCGTTCTTGGAATCCTGCTTTCCACCTTTTCTTCAGGGACCGCGTGACCACCTTCTTCAATTCGTTGGGATATTCGAGCTTTGTTTAGCTCAGCAGAGCTCAAGTGGACGAATACTAGAATCGTTTCGTAACCTAGCGCTTTTGCTTGTGCGAGAAAATCAATTTTTGAGGGGTGAGAGAAAACGGTCTCAAAGCAAAAGCTCGTACCTTCTTCCAGTAGTTCGTTGCGTAGATTTTGGGCAATTGAGGCTGCTTGATAGCTGTAAGCTTCAGGATTTTCGGGAAATATTTCTCTTGCGATATTATCTGCATTGACGAAGGGTAGACCTAGTCTTTCGAGTTGAGTTCTGTAAAAGGTGGATTTTCCTGCGCCGTTGCCACCGGCTAATAACCATAATTGCTTTTTTTCGGTGGACAAACTGGCTCCCCTTATGCCTCGATGAATTGGCCGTTTTCAAAGTGGCCTAAAATAATATTTCCTTGTCCATCAACTTGCTCTAAATGTCCTGCATGTGTTTTGGACGCGCGGTAAGCAACTTTTGAACTAGTGATGGATTGGCTAAGTGAACCGTTATTTCTATCTGTTTCAAGTGAAGAGAATACGTCTTCAACGTTAACTGCATGGTTTTCTGTGTTCTCAATACTGATTTTGGTCACGCCACTCTTAATTCGAATTAGAGTGTCAGGGTCAATTAGCTTCGACATGCTCCGTCCAATTGTTGCCCAGTATTCGATTTGCTCAGCTTGTGAACGTTTATGTAAGCCGCCTACAATTTTAGCTTGCGACATTAGCACTTCATCTAAACGAATTGGGGAGTTTGACTTAGCCATATTGAATCACCTGATTAACGCACGAATTACAAGCGTAGCAAATCGCTACGCGATAATCAATTTAATGTAGCAAATCACTACATTAAGGTTTGATTCCTATGATGGATGTCAAAAATGTTATCTTCGTTTTTTGATTTTTGTCTGGGAAACCTTATTCGTTTTCTTGTTTCTGGTGGTATTGCCTATATTCTTGATTAGCGACTTTCGGTCGCCGACTTCAAACCCTTGCTTGTGAATACGTTTTATTTTGGAGCCAATTAATCGCTCAATCGCATCAAGTGCTCGTTCTTCTTCTCGGCTGACAAATGATATAGCGTGGCCCTTGCTGCCAGCTCTCCCTGTGCGACCTATTCTATGTATGTAATCTTCGGCGAGGTAGGGTAGGTTGTAATTCACAACGTATTCAAGGCCGCTGATATCGAGCCCTCTTGCTGCCACTTCGGTGGCGACTAATACTTGAATTTTTGCCGCCTTGAAGTCTGAAAGTGCGCGTTTGCGGGCGCCTTGGCTTTTATCTGCATGACAGGCGGCGGAGTCGATTTTGCACTGCCGAAGTTTTGCCATTAAGTTATCGGCTTGTTCTTTTGTGCTGGTAAAGACTAAGACCTGAAACCAGTTATGTTCTTCAAGTAGCGCCATAAATAGTTCTATTTTTCGAGACTCTTCTACCGGATACAGTACATGTTCGATAGTGTCAGCGGCAGAGTTTTGCTTCGTGACACGAATTTCAACGTGACGTTTTAATAATTTATGCGCTAATTCGTTTATTGCTGGAGAAATTGTGGCCGAAAATAGCATGGTTTGTCGGTTGCTGTTGGTATGATTTAGTAGAGTTTGAACATCTGCTATAAAGCCCATATCTAGCATGCGATCTGCTTCATCTAAAACAACAAAGTCAACCTGCGATAGGCTGACATTACATTGAGATAAGTGCTCTAGTAGTCGTCCAGGTGTAGCGATAAGAATATCTACGCCAGCGCGGAGCTTCTTTTCTTGGCCTCCCATCTTCACGCCACCATATAGAGCTGCGATATTAAGGTCTAAAAACTGAGCATAAACCCCAATCGTCTTGGACAATTGTTCAGCTAACTCTCTAGTAGGAGACAAAATAAGTGCCCTTGGGCTATCTGTAGGGCTATCCTTAGGTGTGTCTACCATCTGTTGTAAAATTGGGAGTGAAAAAGACGCTGTTTTTCCCGTTCCTGTTTGAGCCGTAACCAAAATATCTTTGCCTTGACGAGCTGGAATGATCGCTTGTCTTTGAACAGGGGTCATTTTTTCATAGCCGCATGCGTCGATAGCTTGTTGTATCTCGGGTGCTAAACCTAAAGATAAGAATGACATGTTGGCTCCTAAAATTAACTTGGGCGAAATACGGGGCGTCGATTATATAGGAATTCAAAGGGTGGAGTAGAAATCATTTTGCGATACTAATGATGGTCTATTGGAGGTGAGTGAAAGTACAAATATTAGGTGAATTATGGGCTTGATCTATTCAAATGCGATTTGAGGTCTAAACTATATAGAGTAAATGGTTGAGCAGTAGTGAATTTATCGACGATTCATAAACAAAGAGGTATTGATGAGCACATCGACAAAAATTGTAAGCAAGGTTCTGGTGCACGAATTCGAGAAAACCTCTCTTACCTTACTGAAAGATATTTGTCTTGAAAATAATTTGGTCGGGCTGCGAGTTTGTTCGGGTGATAAGTCGATTGGTGTCGAGGCTGTATCGGATGAGTTTCATCAAGTCTTAAGTTCTAACCTCGATCTAGGCGCCATTTTCTTAACCGAGTCGCCCGACCAAAATGGTGTTACAGGAATGGACTTATGTGTAGGTATTCACAAATCTAGGCCTGAGTTGCCAATATTTTTGAGGCGGGTTACTAACAGAGAGTTATCTGAAGATGTTAAACATGCAATCGCGGGGTATTACGAGAACAACAATATTCAGCAGTTAAATGATTTGATTGAGGAATACCTGTGTAGTATGTATTACCCAGTAGAATTGGCGCAAGGGTTTCAGGATATATCGGTAGGTGTCTTTGAGAGCCTGATCGATGGAGTTCAGGTGAGGTGTGAGCATCCTCATTTAGTGAAGGATCAGTTGATATACGGAGAATTGTTCAGTCTAATTCCTTTGGAGAGTGATTGGTGCAGGGGTTATATGATGCTCCAGACGACCGAGGATGAAATCAAAGACCTGATTTTGTCAGATCATACTTCGATTCATTCGCATAGACCTAGGCGCGAAGATATAAATTCTATTTTGGGTGAGGCGACTAACCTAATATGGGGTAAGGTGAAGTCTTGTTATTTTGCAAATTCTGACACCTTGAGCGCGAATAGAATTCATGTGCCAATCTTAACGAATCATTCTCAAAAACATATCTCGTTTGGTTCGACCGAGCCTCAGCTCTGTTTCAAGTATATTCTGCATGACCCTTTGCATAAGTTTTCAGATACGGTGATCTATCAGCGATTGATATTTAATCTAGTTTGGTCTCCAGAAAAGTTTGCCGAGAATGACAAGATAGCCGAGCATCTTGTCGAAGATGGGGACCTGGAGGTTTTCTAGAGGGTAAGCCTTACGGGTAATGATATATCGTATCATGGGTGCGAAATCAAAACTTAAGGCTATTCATCCTTATATTTGTCAGCTATTTCAAGGAATAAATGTTCGTTATCTAGAAAGATATCAAGCATAAGGGGGTCGAAATGAAGGCCTCTTCCTTCTGCCATAATTGACCGTGTTTGTTCATGAGTCATAGCATCTTTGTAGCAACGTTTGGACATCAGTGCATCGTACACATCGGCAACAGCCATTAGTCGTGCTGAAACAGGTATGTCATTCTTGCTTAAACCTTCTGGGTAACCAGAACCGTCCCATTTTTCATGGTGAGAATAGGCTATTTCTTGCGCGTACTTGAGAAAGTTTGAGCTGCTGCCTTTGGCATTGTTGCAGGCAATTCTTAGCGCGTCACCTCCAACTGTTGGGTGGGTGCGCATGATAATCCATTCTTCGTCAGTTAGTTTTCCTGGTTTTAGTAGGACGTTGTCAGGGATACCTACTTTTCCAACATCATGTAGCGGTGCTGTTCTATACATAGAGTCAATTGATGTGTCGTCCAATTCGTCACGGTATTCAGGTAGATCCCTGATAAGTTTTGCTAAAATTCGCACATATTCTTGAGTTCGAATTATGTGGTTACCGGTTTCTTTATCTCGTTTCAATGCGAGGTTGGTTAGTGCGCTAATGATCACCTCTTGGGTGTTGCTAATTTCTTCAGTGCGCTCCTTTACCTTTTTCTCAAGTGTCTCATTTTGGGTGGATAAGTCTTTTTTTGCTTGTCTAAGGATGAGTTGAGTTTTTATTCTGGCTTTCACTATCGGGGTAGAAAACGGTTTCGTTATATAGTCGACCGCGCCTTTTTGTAAGCCTTCAGCTTCATCGCATTCTTGGTCGAGTGCGGTGACAAAAATGACCGGTATTTCGGTCCATGTGCTGTTGCTTTTTATTTGTTCCAATACTTCAATGCCAGACATTTCGGGCATGTTGACGTCGAGTAGAATAAGGTCGATTTCTTGGTAGGATTTGTCTAGTTGTGATAGTGCTTGTTTTCCGCTGGTGGCGACTCGAATGTCATAATCGAGCTTCAGGGCTTCAACTAATAGTTTGATATTGATGGGTTCATCATCAACGATCAGAATAGATTCTTTTGTCATAGTTTTGATGACTCAATATGCGGTTAGGTGAAATTTAGGCACGGTTGTTTAATACATAATATATAGCAGTTAACTCGTCAATGGACCACTGAAAGCAGCCAAAATCATACGATTGGAAACGAATTTGTAAGCGGGCACGTCTAAATGTAGGTGCGTCTTTGTATATGGGGGGCATATTTCTTGGCTGTCGATAGGCTTGTCTGTTCTTTGTCTATACTGATACCAAATTAAAGGAGAGGGT
>Ga0105350_10001915_pt1 | contig 12825 bp, 10 predicted proteins | sample EN1Hudsemesocosm_FD_83506 | JGI IMG/M metagenome (GOLD analysis project Ga0105350, IMG submission 83506) | Methane-oxidizing microbial communities from mesocosms in the Hudson Canyon - EN1E Hudson Canyon | ecosystem: Environmental > Aquatic > Marine > Cold seeps | place: Hudson Canyon... | reverse complement strand
TGCAAATACATTGCAATACGCTCTAAACCATAAGTAATTTCACCGGCAACAGGGTTACATTCTAGCCCGCCAACTTGCTGGAAGTAGGTAAACTGTGTCACCTCCATTCCATTTAGCCAGATTTCCCAACCAAGACCCCAGGCACCTAATGTGGGTGATTCCCAGTTATCTTCTACAAAACGAATATCATGAACAGAGCTATCTAAGCCCAACATTTTCAAAGAATCTAAATACAATTCTTGGATATTCATTGGTGCTGGTTTTAATATCACTTGAAACTGATAATAATGTTGTAAGCGATTTGGATTTTCACCATAGCGGCCATCAGTAGGGCGACGCGATGGTTGTACATAGGCTGCATTCCATGGCTCAGGACCAATTGCTCGCAAGAATGTTGCAGGGTGAAATGTCCCCGCACCGACTTCCATATCATAAGGTTGTAACAAGACACAGCCTTGCTCAGCCCAATATTGTTGCAGTCTCAGGATTAGTTCCTGAAAGGTTTTTGGCGTTTCAGCCACAGCTACCGACGTTGTACTCATTCGTTAAAATCACAATCTATAAACAAAGATTCCATAATTATAACGAACATCGGACTATTCTTATATATAAAGCCTCAACTATTTAGCTATTTAAGCTGAAATCTCTTCCATTGAGACAGCACGAACAACATAACGTAATCGTCCACCCACCGAGATCGCATTAAAGGGATAACACGTTACCAATGTTAATTGATGCGAAAAAGCCTCATTATCTAACCAAGCAACATCTTGTTTATCAACAATCGATAACGCCTGCACAATATAGTCTCGCTGTATGCCCTTCGCATTATGAACGGTAATCACATCTCCTTGCTGAACATCTTGAAGAAACTCAAAATGCGTATCTCGATGAGCAGCAATAATGGTATTTCCCTGTTCAGTAGGGGCTGCTGAGGCAAATACATACCCGGGGCCAAATGCTAATGATTCCCCCGTTGTGCCTGCTAAAACATATTGGTCAATTTCATATTTTGGCACTTCTAATCTCGCCACGGGCCATGTATCAGCCCATGGCCATGGTTTAGCTTGTTCATTACTATCGATGACTTGTGACCATGCTGAGGCAATAAGCCATTGTGCTAACTGTGCTTTAGCATGAATATAGCCCCCACTCATAAATAGCACTATCGATACGCTAAGAAGTACGACTGACAGATAGTGAACACTTCTACGTTTCATGCCCGTCTCCAGCGTAGTAATAAGCCCGTAAGAAATAATATTAAGCTTAGAAGAAGCTGTAACGTTGCAGGTGTTGCCGTTTGTGGAAACTGCGTCATAACACTTCCAGCAGGTGGATTTATGGCAATAGCTTGAGTATTTAATTTTTCAGATACTGGACGCACGGGTGTTTTATCTACAGCAACTAGCGATGTAAATTTAGTCACGAGATGATGTGCTAATGCAATATTCACAATGTCAGTTTTAATGAGGTCACTCTCCTCTCCTGCGCGACGATACTCATCCATCAAACCACTAATTTTACGTCTAGCCCACAAAACTGATACAGCCTCAGATTGACCTCCTCCCTGTAAAGCAACTTTCTTCTGCCATGGCTGATTTCCGTATACACCATTAATGATAATTTCATCAGGTAATGTCGCAGATTTTAATGTCAGTAATAAAGGCTCACCAAGATATAAATCAGCCACAACTTTTGGCCACATCTCGACGACACTATCAGCGGCAATATCAAGTTTAATATCAGTTAACACTGGATGAGATAACTTGTTAAACAAGCTCTGCATTTTTTGTCTAACTTCATCTTCAGAACCAATATAACTATGACTTCCCCGTCCAAACAGTGCTGCGCGTTGCATAAAATGACTATTAGGTGCACTACCAATACCTACCGTGAATAAACGACTTTTGCCTAGATTACGTTCAATTATTGAGAATAATTCATCTTCATTTCCGACACTGCCATCTGTTAAAAACACCACTTGGCGAAGCCCTTCATTGACCTGATTCGCTTGCAATGCCCGCTCGAGTGCAGGTGCCATTTCAGTGCCGCCATCAGCTCGTAACCAATTCACATAATCATGTGCAGTATCGAGGTTAATTCGGCTTGCTACTTTTGCTTGTTTAAACAGACTATCAAGATCATCACTAAAACGAATAATGTTAAAACTATCTTGTGGTCGTAATTGAGTTAATCCATAGTGCAAAGCTGTTTTAGCCTGCTTCATTGATGTGCCATCCATTGAACCAGAGGTATCGATAATAAATATCAACTCTCGTGAAATACTGTCAATATTTAGCTTATTCGGCGGAGTTATCATCAATAACGCATAATCTTCACCATTTTTATATTGTTTAAATAATGCCGCTTGGGGGGCTTGCTGATCATTTGCCTGCCAAACTAATTCAAAATCACGATTTGCAGGGACATCATTAATGAGACGAATTTTTCGGGTGTTATCGTTAACAATCACCTCTTCTATTTGATGATATGAGCTGTTCACCTGACCTAATGCAAAACCTGCTGCTAACAAGATAGAAAGATTAGCCCGATTCGATGTGTCACTATCAGTCAATAATATCGGCGGGGTAATATGTGAGGCATCAGGTACTTGATCGGTATTGACCGCCCAACCTTCACCACTAAAGTGACTGATCTCTTCTGTATTATCTATTGGGACACCGGGAATATATCTTGGTGTGATAGCCATTGGGAAACGTAGACTAAACTTATTCGCATTTTGTGACACCATCTGCTGATATTCAATGACCACCGTAATGCTATCGTTGGGGGCAATATTCGCTACTGAGGTGGTGAACATATTAGGTCTTTGTTGCTCGATAAGACTTGCTTGTTTTCCTTCATTTTTAGCCTGCTGATATATTTTTTTAGCCTGCGTTTTTGGCTTAATATCACCTTCGATAATCCGCTCACCTATTTTCATTCGTAAGTGATCAACCGCTGCAGTTTCAGGTAGAGGAAACACATAGACCCCTTCTTGCCACAGTGAAGAAGGGTTAGTGAATGTCTGACTCACTGTCACTCGTGCCAGTAAACCATTCACCTCAATATCGACTTCCGTATTGAGTTTAGGGCTCACCAGATAATGTCCTTTTTCGGCTCTAAATGCCAACTGACCTGATTGTAAATCGGATAAAGAGGTCACCTTATCTAAGACCAGTTCGTCATTTATTTCCGCATGTGCATTGGTCGACATAAAAACCAAGCCCATCAAAACTAAACTAACCGCAAAGCCAATTCCCCAGCTATACAGCATGCAATTCATCAAACTTGACAGTAAATGATGGTCTAATCCTGGTGATGTTTTCATGACACGTCCCCTTTCTTGCTAGTAAATGATGACTTTATTACAGCAACTAAGATGGGAATTAAGTGGGTTGAATCGTGGCAATATGAAGATCAATTGTGGCAGAAAGATGGCAAGCAACCTCATGACACATTTTTTCAGGTAAAATTAGCTCTTAATTCATAACGACAAGAGTTCATAACATGAGTCGACATATCGGCATCGTGATGGATCCTATTTCAGCCATCAATATTAAAAAAGACAGTAGCTTTGCCATGTTATTAGCAGCGCAAGCGAAAGGCTGGACATTGTATTACATGGAGCAGCAGGATTTGTTTCTACATCAGGGCATTGTTTCGGCTGAAATGAAGCCATTAACTGTGACTGAAGATGCTGAGTGTTGGTATCAACTGAGTGAAAGTACAACACTGCCTCTTGCTGATCTTGATGTGATATTGATGCGAAAAGATCCCCCTTTTGATATGGAATATATCTATAGCACCTACTTACTCGAACAAGCTCAACAAGCGGGTGTACTGGTTGTGAACAACCCTCAAAGCTTGCGTGATGCTAATGAGAAATTATTTACTGCATGGTTTCCACAATGTTGTCCTGCAACCTTAGTTAGCCGAAAAGCAGACTTGATTCGCAGCTTTCAACAGCAGCATGGTGATATCATTTTAAAACCGCTTGATGGCATGGGTGGCGCATCTATATTCCGAGTTAAACAAGATGATCCCAACTTTAGTGTGATCATCGAAACACTTACCGACCATGGCAAAACATCTATAATGGCCCAGCAATTTATCCCAGAGATCGTTGATGGTGACAAACGTATTTTGATGATCAATGGTGAACCTGCGCCTTATGCTTTGGCACGTATTCCTGCCAAAGGAGAAACACGGGGCAACCTTGCCGCAGGTGGACGAGCAGAAGGGCGCCCATTAACCGAGCATGATCGATGGATTTGTCAGCAAGTTGGGCCTAAATTACGTGAAAAAGGCCTGTTTTTTGTTGGTTTAGATGTTATTGGCAACTATCTAACCGAAATCAATGTCACAAGTCCTACGTGTATTCGAGAACTTGATCAGCAATTTAATCTAAATATAGCAGGCGACTTAATGGACTGCATCGAGCAACAATTATCATGAAATTAACCCGTCTCTTATTTATCTGTGCAGCCTTATTATTATCAGGCTGTGATAGTGAACCACAAACACGCCAAGCCAAGTTTTTTGCCTTTGGTACTGAAATTGATGTCAGTTTGTATGATGTTGACACGGAGATGGCTAATAACACCGTCGATGTTCTCAATCAGACATTTTCAAACGTTAATGATGATTGGCATGCATGGCAACCCAGCACACTAACAACTATCAACAAAGCCATTAGCGAAGGTCAAACTATCGCTATTGAAGAAGATACTGCTCACCTTATTAGTTTAGCTAAATCTCTAGCAAGTACTAGTCAGCATTTATTTAATCCTGCTGCTGGTAAATTATTCGAGCTGTGGGGTTTCCATCAAGATAACTGGTTTGAGGCTCATCCTCCACCTAGCGAAGTTGATATCAATACTTGGTTAGCAAGCAAACCTACAATGGATGATATTCACATTACAAATGGTGAACTCAGTAGCACTAATAGTCAGGTGAAACTGGGCTTTGGTGCTTTTGCTAAAGGTTTTGCTGTCGACACAGCCATTGAAGCGCTACAGCAGCAAGGCATCACTAATGCGATTGTCAATATTGGCGGTGATCTTCGCGCTATAGGCTCTCATGGACAACGTCCTTGGATTATAGGCATCCGTCACCCTCGTCAAAATGGCATGGTGGCTTCAATTGCTTTAAAAGGTGATGAGAGTGTATTCACTTCTGGTGATTATGAACGTTTCTTTCAATATGAAGGGAAACGTTACCCTCATATTATTGATCCTAGAACAGGCTCTCCTGCCGATCAAGCAACCTCCGTCACGGTATTACACACTAATGCCTCTATTGCTGATGCAGCAGCTACAGCGCTATTCGTTGCAGGTAATGACTGGCCTAAAATTGCAGCTGCAATGAAGATTGATCGTGTCATGCTTGTTCGTCCTGATGGGCAAATTGAGCTGAGCCCATTAATGGAAGATCGCGTTCGCTTGATTGGTAATACAAAACCCGCCATTATACGAACAGATTATTTACCCGCTAAGGACTCAAGTCAGCCATAATTATGGGAAGAATTACAGCCACTGACCGGCTCATTTTTACACTATTATTTTCAGCTATTATTCACTTAAGCATTGTTTTAGGTGTAGGTTTTGGGGCGACATCTAAACCCACCAACACCCCCTTAAGCAATCTGGAAATAACCTTAGTCAAGCAACAAACTAAAGAAGCGCCTGAACAGGCAGACTTTTTTGCTCAAGCCAATAATGTAGGTGGAGGTGAGCTAGAGGAGAAATCTCCAGAGCCTAGTCCACAAGAAGCCGTAGCGGAACAACAAGCATCATTAACGCCACCATTACCTCTTGAACCTATCCCAAATATTCCACCAGCACCTGCACCTGAGATTCCGGTAAAAGAAGTAAAGCAAGTTGAAAAAGCAGTCATAAAAGAAGAAACTAAGCCCCCAGCGACAGCAACAAAGGCTATCGTTCAAGCGAAAGCTGAACGTATTGTAGAGCAAGCATTAGAAGAAGCAGAACCCACTGCATCAGAAGCTAAGCCTAAAATATCTGCTCGCGACTTAAAACTACCGAGTCAAAGTGAAATAGCATTATTAGAAAAACAATTTGATTCGACTGCAAAAGCACTCAGTAAACGGCCAAAGAAAAGACAATTATCCGCTTCAACTAAAGAATATGCTGCGGCAGCATATATGCGAGCTTGGGCGATGAAAGTTGAACGTATTGGTAACTATAACTACCCTCAAGAAGCAAAACGTCAAAATATCAATGGTAATTTAATGTTAACCGTTGATATCAATGCTGATGGCAGTGTACCCCCCGATGGCATTGTCGTTTCTCGATCATCTGGCCATAAAATATTAGATGATGCGGCAGTTCGGATCGTTCGCCTAGGCGCACCTTATGCAGCCATTCCAGACAATGTACTCAAAGATAGTGACATGCTCACCATTATTCGAACATGGAAATTTGAGACCGGTCGAGGCCTATCTGCACGATAGTCCCACCGAGGCTTTAGTCATCTCTCGTCTCATTCTCTCTATTTTTGGCGACTAATTCATAACCCATTTGAGCTTTACTAATATCACTTGGACTAAGCGGTAAGTGTTGGCAAAGTGTGTTGGCAAGCAACCCCAATTGGTCACTGTCACCTGTTTTTAACTCTAATTCAATTTCATGAATAGCTGCCTTAAGTTCTCCAGACCTTACCTCACCTCGATCATAAGCTAACTCAACTTGTGAGCCATCTTCTAATGTTAATTGTAATGTTTCTCGCAAAAAATCAGTCGTAAATAGCGGAGTAAGTTGTGACCAACATTCAGTCTCATCAATGATTTTCTTTAATGGTGTGAGTCTTAAACTAGCAAGATCCCACTTAGGTCCTTCTATCTCATATTCCCACTCTTCGCGCTGGTGAAAGCCATCTTTCACTTTGCCTGATGTTTTAACCGTTTGTAAGAATTGTTCGTTGATCTGACGCATGCGAAGGCCAAGACCTTGTTGACTTAACGTTAGGCTATCAGTATCGAAATAGGTACTCACAAGATGATTACTGAGCAATTTTCCATCTGCTATTGCCAATAAAAAAGGCAATAAAGATAAATCAATCTTGTTATCACTGCTAACCAATAATTTAACTTCTTGCTCTAATGCCATGTTTCTACCTCGCCAACAACGGTGCTAAATAATGGCCAGTATGTGACGCCTTATTTTTTGCCACGTCTTCAGGTGTGCCAATTGCAACTACCATTCCCCCACCAGAGCCCCCTTCCGGCCCCATATCAATAAGCCAATCAGCCGTTTTAATGACATCTAAATTGTGTTCAATGACCACAATCGTATTACCACGATCTCTCAAGCTATGTAATACCTTCATCAACTGTTCAATATCAAAGAAATGAAGCCCGGTAGTCGGCTCATCAAGCACATACAATGTCTTGCCTGTATCTCGTTTTGACAACTCTTTGGCTAACTTAACGCGCTGTGCTTCACCACCTGATAATGTCGTCGCATTTTGCCCCAGCTTGATATAAGTCAGGCCTACATCCATTAATGTTTCTACTTTCTTCGCTACGGTAGGAATATTAGTAAAAAACTCACTCGCTTCCTCGATTGTCATATCTAAAACATCGGTAATTGTTTTACCTTTATAACGGATATCCAAGGTTTCACGGTTATATCGTTTCCCTTTACATACATCGCATGGCACATAAATATCAGGCAAGAAATGCATTTCGACTTTGATTAAACCATCACCCTGACATGCTTCACAACGACCGCCTTTAACATTAAAACTAAATCGTCCCGGCCCATAACCACGGGCGCGCGCTTCAGGTGTGCCGGCAAATAGCTCGCGAACAGGCGTAAATATACCGGTATACGTTGCTGGATTAGATCGTGGTGTTCGCCCAATGGGGCTTTGATTAATGGCCACCACCTTATCTAGCTGTTCTAAGCCTAATATTTCACTGTGAGCCGCCGGTTCAGCTGAGGCATTATTCAATGTTTTAGAGGTCATCTTTAACAAGGTGTCATTAATCAGTGTCGATTTTCCAGAACCCGACACCCCAGTCACACACGTCATTAAGCCAACAGGAATATCAATATCAACATTGCGTAGATTATGACCACAGGCCCCACGAACAGAAATTGAACGTCCGGTATGATAAGGAACTCTCTTCTCAGGAATTGTAATTTTACGTCGCCCAGACAGGTAATCTCCCGTAAGTGACTGTTCACTTTCGAGTATATCTTGTGGTGTTCCTCTGGCGACAATCTCGCCACCATGAACACCTGCTCCAGGCCCGATATCCAAGACATAATCAGCGGCACGAATCGCATCTTCATCATGCTCAACAACAATCACGGTATTGCCCAGATCTCGTAGTCGTGTCAATGTGCCCAATAGGCGTTCATTATCACGCTGATGCAAACCAATTGAAGGCTCATCAAGGATATACATAACGCCCACTAGCCCTGCACCAATCTGACTTGCAAGCCTAATACGCTGTGCTTCACCACCTGACAACGTATCGGCACTGCGCGATAGACTTAAATAGTCCAAACCAACATTAACCAAGAAACTTAAACGCTGAGAAATTTCTAAAATAATCTTACTGGCAATTTCACCTCTATTGCCGGGCAAATTTAATTGTTCAAAATACTGTTTGGCTTCAGCAATGGGCATGTCACTAATGACAGGTAAAGAGGTTTGATTAAGAAACACATGACGTGAGGCTTTATTTAAACGAGCACCATCACAATCTGGACATGAACGAACGGTATGATATTTGGCTAAATCATCCCGCACACTATTAGATTCCGTCTCATGGTAACGACGCTGCATATTAGGGATTACCCCTTCAAAAGTATGACTCCGAGTCACACTCTTACCGCGATCACTCATATAGCTAAAATCAATTTGAGTTTTACCACTACCATAAAGCACCGCTTTTCTAACCGTGTCAGAGAGCTCCTCAAACGGTAGATCTAGGTCAAACTCATAGTGTGCTGCCAGTGACTTTAATAATTGGTGATAATAAGCATTACGACGATCCCAACCTCGAACAGCACCAGCATTTAAACTTAATTCTGGATGAGCCACCACGCGAGCAGGATCAACAAATTGTTTTACCCCTAAACCATCACAGGTTCCACATGCTCCGGCAGGATTATTAAATGAGAACATGCGAGGCTCAAGTTCAGCAATCGAATAACTACAGGCTGGACATGAAAACTGTGATGAAAATAAAGTCTCGTCATCAGCGTCATCCATTGATGCAACAAGCGCAATTCCATCCGTCATTTTTAATGCCGTTTCAAATGATTCGGCAAGACGTTGTTGCAAATCTGGTCTTACTTTAAAACGATCAACTACCGCTTCAATCGTATGCTTTTTGCGTAATTCTAATTCTGGCGGATTATCTAACTCAATAATGTCACCATTTACTCGTGCTCGGACAAAACCCTGTGCTCGTAGGTTTTCCAATATATCTTTATGTTCACCTTTACGATCTTGAACCACCGGTGCCAACAACATCATTCGCTGACCTTCAGGCATCTCCAATACTAAATCAACCATTTCGCTCACCGTTTGGGCGGCTAAAGGTTCATCATGTGTTGGGCAACGAGGTTCGCCGGCTCTGGCAAATAATAATCGCAAATAATCATAAATTTCAGTAATCGTTCCCACTGTAGAGCGCGGATTATGCGACGTTGATTTTTGTTCGATAGATATTGCTGGGGATAAACCTTCAATATGATCGACGTCTGGCTTTTCCATCATGGACAAAAACTGTCTTGCATAAGCAGAAAGTGACTCGACATAACGCCTTTGTCCCTCTGCATATAAGGTGTCAAATGCGAGTGAGGACTTACCTGATCCAGATAATCCAGTGATCACAATGAGTGAATCGCGGGGCAAATCTACATCAATATTTTTTAAGTTATGGGTGCGAGCACCGCGAATACTTATGCTTTTCATTAAGCTACCGTATAATCTGATAAAAATAAACTAACAGACCAATATACTATCTAGCCTTATATGACGCAAAAACAAAACACACCATCTGCTATGACTCCTCTGGAAAAACGTAGCATTACAGGGCTCTCTAGTATCTTCGCACTGCGCATGCTGGGTCTCTTTATGATCCTGCCTGTTTTCTCCCTTGCAGCCGATCAATATAGTGGTGCAACCCCAATGTTAATTGGCCTGGCCATTGGTGCATATGGTTTAACTCAAGCTTTATTACAGATCCCCTTTGGCATGTTATCTGATCGTATTGGTCGTAAACGTGTCATCACCATCGGTTTATTACTCTTTGCTGCAGGTAGTGTGGTGGCCGCACTCGCTGACTCGATCTATATGGTCATTGCTGGCAGACTATTGCAGGGTAGTGGTGCCATTGCAGCGGCAATTATGGCCTTAACTGCCGACCTGACTCGAGACGAACACCGAACCAAAGCCATGGCAAGCATCGGCATCAGCATCGGCTTGTCATTTTCTGTTGCCCTAGCGGCAGGTGCCGCCCTAGAAAGTTGGATTGGCTTATCGGGTATATTCTGGGCAACAGCATTATTGTCTCTTGTTGGCATCGCCGTATTGCATCTATGGGTACCAACACCTACTCGTCTTGTTAACCACCGAGATATTGAACCTACCCCACAACAGTTTTTAAATGTATTTCGTAATGCCGACATTATGCGCATGGTGTTCAGCATTATGATCCTGCATGGCCTACTCACCATCAGCTTCTTTGCACTTCCAATTAGCTTATTTGAACATGCTGGTCTTGCCAAAGAACAACATGCTCTGGCCTATTTGCCGGTGTTAATCCTGGCATTTATCAGCATGGTGCCTTTTATTATCATCGCTGAAAAACGCCGTAAAATGAAGCCAATATTTATAGGTGCGATTGCTATTCTTGGTATTGCACAATTAGGCTGGAGTCAGCTGTCAAGCTCTCTTACTGGCATGTTATTTTGTTTATGGCTATTTTTTACCGCCTTTAATATATTAGAGGCGAGCTTACCGTCTCTCATGTCTAAATTGAGCCCTCTTGCTAATAAAGGGACGGCAATGGGCGTTTATTCTAGTGCTCAATTTATTGGCGCCTTTATAGGTGGTGCGGCGGGTGGAATTATATTTAGTCAATTCGGTGTTTCCGGTGTATTTATCGCAGGTGCGGTATTAACTTTAGTCTGGTTACTCATAATCTTGCCAATGCGACCTCCTAAACATTTATCAACTCGCATTATTCATCTTGCTCATATTTCTGAGGATAATGCGGCTAATATTGCGCAACAGCTCAATGAAATTAACGGTGTCGTAGAAACAGTTATTGTTGTCGAAGAGCAAGTAGCCTATGTAAAATTCTCACCTGATGAAATTGATGACACAGCATTGGATGCATTTCACTCTTAGTGATCGTAGAATGGACGGTCAAAAATAAATTTACGCTTTAAGGAGCACACCATGTCAGTAAATAAAGTAATTCTTGTTGGAAGGCTCGGCGCAGAACCTGAAAGTCGTGCATTCCCTAATGGTGGCTCGATTTGTAACTTACGACTAGCAACATCAGAAAGCTGGAAAGATAAACAAACAGGTGAGCGTAAAGAACGCACTGAATGGCACCGTGTCACATTAAACAATCGCCTAGGTGAAATTGCTCAACAATACCTACACAAAGGTTCTCAAGTTTATATTGAAGGTCGTATCCAAACGCGTAAATGGCAAGATCAAAGTGGTCAAGATCGTTACTCGACTGAGATTGTAGGTAATGAAATGACCATGCTTGATAGTAAAGGTGCCAATGCAGGTGGTGGCGCACCCGCTTACCAACAACAAGGTTCAGCGGCGCCACAACCTCGTAATGCAGCACCTCAGCCGGCTTCACCTTCTGCAGGTCCTGATTACGGCGCGCCACAAGGTGGTGCTGATTATTTAGATGATGATATCCCTTTTTAAATCAGCCACTGTCTGTAGATTCAAAAAGCCCCTGACTAAGGGGCTTTTTATTATTGGATAATATTAAAGCTATCCACATAAACCACTTCACAAGCACGAGCGCCTGTATCATCGCGGCTTAGTGAACTTTGCCAATGCCAATTATCAGTTGCATCCACTCGAATAAGTGCACCGGTTATTTCCACAATCTGACCTTGTTTTGCAATACCGATTAACTTCTCAACCAATTCATTAGCTGGCACCAAATGCATATTGGCACTTTGTGTTTCAATTTCTTTTCTAGGGATAGGAAAGTTTTGTACTTTCCAGTGATACCAACGGTTAGATTGTGAAATATCAATCTGATTTAACACACTTTCATCAGACATATTCTGCCAACCCAATGCCAAATCTACAGGAGACAAATCAGATTCTCGTCCTAATGAATAATTCTTTTTTGATAATATCTTTGCCTGAAGATCAAAACTGGCTAATCGTGTTATTTGATAGCCTTTATGGGCAAATATGTCATCCCCTGAAAGGGTCTGCTGGAGTGGCGCGGCAATAACTTTAACCCCTGGCCCTAGCTCCACAGTATCTGAAACAAATAACTTCCATGCTGCTGCTATTAAAAATAATACTAATGCTAGGTTTTTCATTTCATTATTACTGGCTGCATATCAAAACGCTTTGCAGCCCAAATAATAAGAAATAACACCGGTATCCCCATTGCAGCGGTTAATAGGAAGAATTGCTGATAACCCATCAATTCAACCATGGTGCCAGAATAACCGCCTAATATTTTAGGCAATAATGTCATTAATGAACTGAAAATAGCGTATTGCACAGCTGTGAATGAGATATTGGTCAGACTCGATAAAAAGGCAATAAAGGCAGCACTTGCTA
>Ga0105350_10001912_pt1 | contig 12835 bp, 15 predicted proteins | sample EN1Hudsemesocosm_FD_83506 | JGI IMG/M metagenome (GOLD analysis project Ga0105350, IMG submission 83506) | Methane-oxidizing microbial communities from mesocosms in the Hudson Canyon - EN1E Hudson Canyon | ecosystem: Environmental > Aquatic > Marine > Cold seeps | place: Hudson Canyon... | reverse complement strand
CTTTCCGTCTTTTGTTTTCACCGATGACGTGAACACAGCATTTGACACTACAGGTAGAGGTTTAATTATTAACCCACTACTCGAAAATTTCGTTGGAAATAACCTCAATAGCCAACCTTCGGATAGTGCCGTCAGTACAGAGCTAAATAATTTAATCGACACATTAACTGCATGTAGCGCTGATAATAGCTGTGCAAATGACCGAACTGAAACCGTTGTAAAAGCTACCTGCGCTGCTGTGCTTGGTAGTGCCATTACACTGGTTCAATAGAAGGACGATAACAATGTTTATCAAACCAACATTAGCACAAACAATCGCTATTAATACGCCATTAAAACATGCAGACCATGCGCGCCCAAAAACACGAAGAGAATTCATTTCTCAAGGTTTTATGGCCGGTTCAGCAAGTGTTTTTGGCTCATCCATTTTCAGTTTATTTGGTAGTCCTAGCACTGCTTCAGCAGCGCTTTCTTCAGATTTAGAAGCCTTAAAAACAAGCTGCGGCATCTCAGCTCAAGGTGCAGGTAAAGTTCCTTTCATCTGCTTTGACCTTGCTGGAGGCGCCAATATTTCAGGCTCCAACGTACTTGTTGGTGGTCAAGGTGGCCAGCAAGACTTCCTCAGTACCGCAGGTTACAGTAAGCTAGGTTTACCGGGGGATATGGTGCCAAATGCAGTAAATCCTGACGATATGACAAACAGTTTTATAAATGAAGAGCTTGGCTTAGCTTTCCATTCTGATAGTGCATTCTTAAGGGGTATTCTACAAAGTACCACAGCAGGCACCCGCGCTTTAACGAATGGCGTTGTCATCCCTGCCCGTTCCGACAATGATTCTGGTAATAATCCGCATAATCCGATGTATGGCATTTATAATACCGGCGCAAAAGGCTCATTACTCGACTTAATTGGCTCCCGCAGCTCAGACTCCGGCGGCAACTCAATGTCACCTATGGATATGATTAACCCTGAAGTGCGTCCGACCAAAGTTGATCGACCTAGCGATGTAACCGGCTTGGTTGATGTGGGCGATCTAGTCGGCCTACTTAGCCAAGAAGATGCTGTAGCGGTAATGGAGTCTATCCAAAGAATCAGCGACAGCAAAATGAATCAAGTCAATACAGAAATAACAACTGACGAAGTTGTAAAAGATCTAGTTCGCTGCGGCTATGTTAAAAGTGCAGACATTGCAGACCGATTTGGCGACCCAGCCTCACTAAACCCAGCAGTAGATCCAGATATCGTTGGGCCCTCCGGTATTTTCACCCAAGATGAGTTCGATAGTGATAGCGAGTTTAGAAAAACGGCTTCAGTGATGAAACTGGTTGCCAACGGTTATGCTGGCGCAGGCACAATTACGATGGGGGGCTACGATTACCATACAGGCAACCGCAGCACAGGCGAATTACGAGACATTCGTGCAGGACGTTGTATTGGCGCTTGCCTTGAGTACGCAAAAGCCGTTGGAAAGCCCATAATGATATATGTGTTCAGTGATGGATCTGTAGCCAGTAATGGCATGATAGACAACTCGGTTGAAGGTCGAGGAAAAGGTGTTTGGACAGGCGACAATTCATCCACTGCAGCCGCGTTTTATTTGGTATATAACCCTAACGGCCAACCCGTCGCTAGAAATAACAACCAAATTGGCTATATGCGTAGTGATGCATCCGTGGAGACATCTTCTAGCCCTGCCGCAAATAACGTAAACCAGCTCGTACAAACTGTATTACTTAACTACATGGCCTTACATGGTGAACAAGGAGATTTTGCCTCCAAGTTCCCGAACCACGGCCTAGGCAATACTACACTTCAGGATAGTTTGATCGGTATGGAAACGCTACTGAGCGGCTAGTAGGTAATCTACTAAAAAGTTACTAATAAACACTATAGCGGGGCTGGTGGCATTAGCCCTTCAGAAAAATGTAATTGACGCTGGGCATCAATAATAATCACATCGATGCCCGTTAAACGATTGACCATCGCCAGCCCCTTCTCAACACCTAAAACAAATATTGCCGTTGAAAGACCATCTGTCTTCATTGTATCAGGGCCAATCACCGAAACACTTTGAATGCCAGCCACTGGGCGCCCTGTTTTTGGTGCTATGATATGGTGAATACGCTCACCATGATCATCTATAAAAAATCGCTCATAGTCGCCCGAAGTAGAAATCGAAACATCAGATAAGGGTAAAGCAACAACCTGCTTATTTTTATTTAATTTTGCTCTAGGGTCTTTAATACCAACAATCCAAGGTTTACCTTTCTTATCCCCAAGCAAGCGCATATCCCCTCCGGCACTTAAGCGCGCATACAGCACTCCGGCTTGCTTCAAAATTTGAATGCCTTGATCAACTGCATAGCCTTTTGCAATACCGCCCAAATCAATCTTGACATTAGGGTGTGTAAAACGAATCGTTTGTTTTTCCGCATCCAGTTGAACATGCCGAAAATCAACGGCCTTCATCTGTTGCTCTATTTCTAAATTAGTTGGAGCCTGGCGCTGACGAAAATCATATAAATAGCCTACTGACGCAAAGGTCATATCAAATGCGCCAGCACTCAGTACCGATACTTTCAGAGAACTTTGTAACACCTTAAATAAATCAGCAGAAACAGGCAAAGTTTGCTCTCCCGCCAAGCGATTAATCATAGACAGCTCTGAAGTATCACCATAACGAGTCATAACCGCTTCAATACGGTCAAATTCACCAAATACGCGCTGGCTTAGCTCTTTTGCTTTTATTTTGTCATCAAACCAGAACTCTAAATCTAACGTAGTCGTCATGGCTGTAGAGGTAAAGTCATGCCATTGCGCTTGTGTAAAAGGAAGGTAAGCACAACAAAACACGACAACAATAAAACGAAATATAATGCGCATAAATTTCTGTAAGTCTTAGTACGTAAAAGAGAAAAGCCAGTTTAAATAAATAATCAAAGACTCGTTATAACAAATAGTTTACCGCTTTATTCAAACTGCTGAGACGTCTTATCAGCCATAATAAAGTCATTATTGTGTAAACCTTTAATAATATGACTCCACCATATAACTATCACTGACCCATACTCTAAAATAATTTTCGGATGATGGTTTACGGACTCCGCAATACTCGCGACTTCATTTGTAAATTTAACCGCTTCTGTATAATTTTTAAAGTTAAACACTCGCTTCAATTGTTGAATATCTCCGTCAACAATTAAATCCCAACCTTTTATTTCAAGCATCAATACTGATATTTCATCAGCAGAAAGCTTTTTCACACCTTTACTGCAAGCTTCACAGGTTAATTCTGCTAATCTACTCATAATGAACATCCTTAATTAATATGACTAGCGCCTGTATACAGGTCGCGAAGAATGAAAATTGCCTTTAGTCAGCCATATTACTGTAAATTTGATCATGGACAGCAGGTATATTTAGCCACCGCACGCTCACTTTGACGCATGACACTACTCGCAGTGAAAGTAAACGATGCATCGAATGGAGCGCCAGTGGTTTTAAGCATTTTAGCTGTCCATGTATTACATGTATTTGTAATAAAGTAATATCCCTCACCTCGATAAAACAAGCTTCTGCCGTAAATACCCTGTCCTGTTTTTATCACTCGCCCATGCTCCCGTCTAAATGACTCAGAGACCGTTTGCTTTAGGTTTGATAACCCGTTTTTCGAAATATTCATTGCGATGACTTCACTTTGAGAAAAGTATTTAAGTGGCGACTCAGGTAAAGATACAACGTGTATAACACTCTCTGTTGGCCATAAAATAGCGTTTATTGTTAAAAGGCTGGTAATTTCTTTAGCTTCATAAAAACCTTCATCCCCCCAACCTAATTCATAGTATTCGCTTTTACCAAAATGCTCTTCTAGGAAAGATAGCTCATCGCCTAACTCATTTCCCTCGATCACAATACCGGTATGCCAGCCATGGTTTACGACAAATATCGTGACCTCCTCCTCTACGTTTAAAGGCAAATTATCCCACGACATAAATGCACTACAAGCAGACAAAGTGAAGGCGTAAAAAGCGAATAAAATGCTTAAGTACATATTACCTCCACAACGCAAAAAGAAGCGATAATACAAGGCTAACGTATTACTCCAACAGTGAACACTGGATTTTGCAAAGCATGAACAAGGGTAAAGTATAGCAACGATTAAGCTTATATACGTTTAGGCAGGTTTTAACAAAATACTCAAACTTACATATAAATTAAACAAGATCAAAATCCTTTAGATCTTGTAACCCAAACTAATGTAGACACCATGAACAACACAACGAAAGCGACAGCCTGCTTTCTGACGCTGATTAGATCACTTTATAAAATACCTTTTCTATAAGAAATTAAGATAAAAGCTTATAACATTCGACTCTGATTGATATAACCATTTACTACCGAGAAGAACTTCTTTAAAACGATAAAATATTACTCTGTCACCAGCCTCATCATCTAAATCATAGGTTACTTTTACAATTACATTTTTTGGAGAAGAGAAATCCAACACCGGATAACTCGTTGCAACAGCTGAAATATTTATTTTAGCTTTTAGAATTGAACTTGTACCCTCTTCAATAGCTTCCAAATCGGTTTGTTTTAAAACCGTTTTTAGCCTTGCAACCTGGTTCGGATAAAATTCTGACATCAATTGAACTTCCAAAGCACTCCGTAGCGCTTCATCGGTATTTTGCCCCATGGTCGTTAACCTTATTAAAACGACAGCCAACAAAATTACAGCTACAATAATTGCATTCAAACCCGATATTTTAATGGTTTTCTCAGTCATTACTTAAACCCCATAAACATATAAGAAATTTCGCTCAGTTCTACTCATTTCATAATTTTAAGAACGTCTTTTTGGAAATTTATTGCTTAATAAAGCATAGGACTGTCCGAACAAAATACAAGAACAGCAAATTACTACCATTAAAAATTTTACTGTTGAGCATTAATGACTAAACAATCGGCCGAAAACTGATTAGCTGTAGCTGTCTTGTTGCTTGCTAGAAAATAACACCATCTCAGCGAAACGAGGATCGCGAGTCTAATAGGCTCTTTATTATAAAATACTGAAATTATCCATTTTCTAGGAGGTTTCTTCCTGCTCAGGTTGTATATATACTAACCAATCATAAAACTAAACATACGCAGTTTTAGGGAGGAATCATGAAGAGATTTAGCATTCCATATTGGCTTATTGTCGTCGCCTGTTCACTACTCGTTAATGTTAGCAATGCCTACGTCATATCACCAAGCGGTGTTAGCGGCCTTGAAGTGGAAGGTTATGGCTTTTACGACCTTAATATTGGCGATGGCATTTATACTGAGGTTTACGCTGATCACGCCGATTGGAACGCGGCATACGCGGCAGAGGCTAATGCGGTATCCACTGCCCTGCTGGACGCTATTCTCACCGAAGGCAACATCGGAGTAAACTACTTTGAAGGTTGTACAGACAATGAAGTTTGTATTCTGACGTTACCTGAAACCTATTACACAAACACCTATAATGACGAAATAGTGCATAATTTTGATGATGCTGGCGCTATTGGTATGGGCGGCCCCTATAGCAGCACGGGATGGATTTCAGGCGGTTCATATACAGGCATACTGGCATCATTGTATTCAACTTACAGCAGCGGTCCTAGTAGCGCGTTAGTCACTTTCAGTAAAGTTCCTGAACCTAGCTCATGGGCATTACTATCACTGGGTATAGCAGGTCTAGTTTTGGGTAAAAGAAAACGGAAATAGACAATAGGCCTGCATTGCTGGGGTTACTGCCTCCTACTTTTGTCGATTTAAGCGATGCTTCGATTTCCGAACAGGTATTACGAAACAGTTCTCGTTGAGAAACGCCATGACTAGAAAAAATTATTAAATAGTTTCTAGTACACAAGGGTCAAGCCCCGCATTAATTAGTAATATTCTTACATGTTCACACATAGCCATAATTCCACTAACACCTGTTATACGGGCCAAGTTTCAGCTTTGCTAGCACAGGCCATACTCATACACTATTAAACCAGCCTTTATGATAAAGGACAAAAATATCCATACTTACAGCAAGCGTAATATGTAAATAAAAGCCGATACTTATACTTTTATATTTAATTGCTAGCCAACAGAGAAAGGCCCCGCCGAAAAATGAAGCAACCGCTTCAGGCGTAGGTTTAACCAAGTGGATCATTGTGTATGGTATTGAAGCCAATATAATTGCTGGCATAGGTTTTACATATTTTAGAATTGCATGCAGCAAAAACCCTCTAAAAAAGAACTCAAGTGCAAGGAACTGCAAACCATAGGCTATTTCCCAAATTATAAGCTGCTCAATAGACTCGGGGTTGCTTAAATAAGGGTAGGTATTTTGAAAGCTTGGTGATTTTGAAAAAAAGAATGTAATTGGGAGTAATACAAAAGGGGCTAACAAATAGATAGCTTTGCCACCTCTAGTGAATGCAAAGCCAAATTGAATAGGTTTCTCATTTAATAGGTAAATAGCAAATAAAGGAATTAATGAATAAATTCCAACCGTAAATATTCCCCAACCTATTACATATGAAAAACTATTTGATAGTTCATTGAAGTATTGAAGACTCGATATATAGTTGCCTGCTACACCGCTTGCAGATAGAAAATATTGTGATAATAAAACGGCGATACACGCCATAAAGATAACGAGAATATAAGTCTTGTTATTGACTGCATTTGGCAATACATCAGAATTTGATTCAGGTGAATTGAATATAGACATAGTGATTCCCACTTGAGTGCTGACCTCAGATTCTCGTGGGTTAGCAAAGCCAGAATCATAATATAGTTGTTATGCTATAAATTGGAGTCCAGCACCAAAAAAAACGATAACATAATATTCAATGAATTAAGTGCGCTTAAAGAACAATTACAATACCCAAAATTATACGCATAATTTATTTAATACAAATAAGCGGAATGCAAACAATGCAAACAATGCAATAACTTTATGATCCCAACGCCCACCTCCACTGCCGAAGGCCAATAGCGTCTTTTGTGCGGTTCTTGGCACAAACAATAACAGTGACCGGATGTCAGATTGCAGGCGCTTTTTTAGTTTTTCTTGTTTATGTGGCAAGCGCTTGTGCTAACTCTTTACTTGGAGGAAGCTCGCTGCCAATAGTTTTGCCAGTAAAGGCATGGTAAGCCAAACCAGACAGTAATTTTTTTTGCACTCCCTTCATCACCGGACGAATCATCAGCATCCCCAATAAAGCTCCAAGTGGTCCAAACTTTACAACAAAGTTCATATACATTGAAACTTCACAAGTCGTTTCGGTAAGCTTTTCCACCCTAAATCCAGCATACATAGCTTTCATAGGCATTGAAAATTCTGTAAGAACGACCTTAAAACTTTTTTTCTCTTCATATTCTATGATTTCTTCGACCACGCTGTTCTTGTCATAAAATACACAATGACGTTTAGACCCTAAACCAGAATTCTTTTCACCGATTATCGGTGACTTTTCCACTCCGATACTAAATTTTTCGACAGCGCCAAAATCATTCAATATTTCCCAGACTTTATCAGCAGCAGCGTTGATTTGTACTGCAGATTCAACTTGATGTTCCATGATTCAATCTCGTTTTAGTTGACTATAATTCTTAAGTATCTCATAGCACTACTGACAACGTTATGTCAGTAGTGCCTCAAGCATTACTAGGGTATTAACCGCAGAAAGGAATTTCTAATTTCCCAAGACGATGCTGGTTAGTCTAGTTAGGCTTCTTGATCATAGTTCATTTTCATCAGAGCTTTGAGGCTCCGTAATAATTGACCGAGGTATATACTCCAATACATAGAATGGAGAGCCTATAACTGCGTTGAAACCGGTGTTCACAATAGCCCCCATAATAGCTGCGGCTTCAGTAGGGTGACCAAGAGGTATTCCCACTAAAAAGCCTAAAGGTAAACCAACGATGTTACCAATACACCCCCCAATCATTGCAGGAATAGTCACAAAATAACTAGACTCGCCATAAATATCAGCATCTTCACATAGCTCAGGATAACTAGAGGAAAAAGCATTGCCTGATGCCAATAATAGAAAAAGAATTAGACCTCTCATTTAATAATCCTAACAGTGTGATCGCGAGCCCTTCGGTCCGTCTATTACTTTTTATAACTAAGCATTAGAGGCGCGGGTGGAAAATGCTAAAAAACCTGATGCAGCAACAAGGGCAGAACCGCCTACCTGATTTAAATACATAGGACGACTTTCCATAAAGCCTAGAAACCTCTTTGCAGATAGCGCGTAAAGCATAACCCATGTGAAATCTAATATAGCCATGGTTGGGCACATAATAGCCATTTGCGGAAATAGAGGCTGTGTCGGGTCAATAAACTGAGGAAAGAAGGCCGTAAAAAATACTATTGCTTTTGGATTTCCGGCCGCAACAAAAAAACCGCTAGCAAAAAGCTTATGAGCAGGTACCGAAACCTGAGAGAACTCTTCAGTTTGAAGAAGCGCTGGCTTACTTAAAAGCATTTTGAACCCCATGTATAGCAAGGTAACGACTCCAAAGCATTTGATGATTGTGAATGCCAATTCAGAATTAGCAATAACAACACCCAAGCCAATAGCAACTAATAACATTTGTAAGAAGTTTGCAGATATATCGCCCAAGGCTGTTAATACGGTTTTTCTCGCGCCATATTTCATCGAATGAACAACGCCCAACAAAATGCTTGGCCCAGGCGTCATGGTCAAAACCAAAGATGCAGCGACAAAAGCTAACCATGTTTCAATATTCAAAATACATCCTCTGATATAGTCTATAACAGTATGATGGCCGGCCCCTTCAGCCCGTCCATCACTTTTTATATTTTGCTTGTAATTACCAAGCCCCCGATGTAACCAATACAAGATAATGCTAAACCTATCGTTGGTGTAATAAACCAGTACTTGATCGATAAGAATAAATAAATTGTGGGCACGATTATAAGGCCCAAACTAAACACTAGCGATGTTAAAATAATTTCAGGATTTTCTAGTGCTATAGCTAGATAAAATGCCCCAAAAATTATGAGCCCCAAACTATGACTTAAATGAAAACCGACACCACCAGACCAAAGAGTAGTTTGAGTTGTGATATTTGGCGACATAGACTTATTTAATGCCAGTAATTCGCTATCACTAGGATCAAATGAATTAGTAAAAAGAGTCAGTGCAACGTGAGCAATACCAAGCAAAAGATAGATAGCGCTTGCTGCTACGATTAATCCTATTCCGAGCTCCATACTTATGACTCCTTAATATACATAACGCCGCAAGCAGCGGCCGAGTGAAACGAGGTTCAGCCCATGCGTGTTTTTGCATGGGCAATGCTGGTTGGCCTGTTTAGCATTGAATACTTGATATACCCCCATTACTTATTGCTCTCTACTAGTGCTTTCAACGCCATGTTCATTTGATGGTAGCCGTCGGCAATTACATCTGGAGGCAAGTCCGCAAACCCTACAGCAATACCAGAGAAGTCTTCATTGTGCCTTAACACTGTTTTACCTTTCTCTCCCGGTTGCAGCTTAAAAGTGTGCACACCATAGAAGATTCCTTTTATTCCCCCTCCCCACGTAATTTCTTCATTTTCTGCAATGTGCATCATATGAGGGGGGACTTCAACTTCTTTCCCATCTGGCCGAGTAACATATATCTTTAGTTCTGCTCCTTCCCTAAACTCCCCTTCAACCTTTCGATGATATGGATTCCACTTTGGATATGAATCCAGATCAGAGAGTACAGCGTAAACTTGCTCTTTTGATGCGTCGATCTCTACTACAGTCCTTATCGCAATATTCGAACAACCTGCGGTCATTAGAATCAACAATACCGAAGTAAATACTACCAAATACTTGCTAAATCTCACCCTAAAACCTCGATACTTTTTGAAGCTATCGCCCTGCTAAACGGCAGAGTTCAAGTGGCAGCTTTTTGGGAAAAAAATGCTACTTGTACGGAGTCCGTTTGAGCCGTTGGCTATAACTTTTTTAGCTGTGGTAATATGCCACAATTAATGCAAATCGATACAGAGGCATTAACTATGGCTACTAATAGCGTAAGATTAGACCAAGAACTTATTGAAAAAGCCACCATTATGGCCAAAGCCTACAATAGAACGCCACCCAAGCAGATCGAACATTGGGCAAAAAATTGGTGAAATGATGGAAGATAATCCTGATTTACCCTACGAGTTTGTGAAGCAAGCCATTATTGCACAAGCAGAAAAGGAAGCTGGCAAATTGGAGCGTTATAACTTTGGCTAAAGTTGAGCATATTTTATAAACACCGACTTTTAGAAAAGCAGTAAAAAAGCTAAAGCCTAACCAGAAAAAAGACCTAGATTCAGTAGTAAAAGAGCTGGTTGGAGACCCTCTTTTAGGTTAGCAGAAACGAGGTAATCTTGCTTTCCTAAGAGTTCATAAATTCAAGATGGTTAAGCAACTTACCTTACTTAGCTACAGCTATAATGAAGGAGTGCTTACTCTTGAGTTGATGGCATTAGGTTCACACGAGAATTTCTATAGAGATATCAGGCTCTCTATCTAGTTATAACGCCGCAAACAACAGCGCATAGGTTGGCGTTGTTTTTACAGGCTTTTTATTTTAGAAAAAACGATGACAACCGTTTATGCCTCTAATTGATTTTCCTTGTTAGCAGTAAATTTTAGACGTAGAACTTGCTCTCCAGTAGGCTCATGCAACTTCTCTTCTAGAGGCTCAAAACCATACTGAGAGTAAAATTTACGACCAATAGAATTTTCTTTAAAGACCTCAACTTCAAGATCTCCGTGCAATTCTTGTGCTTTATCCATTAACACTTTACCAACGCCCTTTCCGTGACAATTTGGCTGAAGAAATATAGCTCCAACTTCATTACCCATGAGCGCGATAAAACCTTGCACTTCATTGTCAATCTCTGCGACCCAAGTATCTGTGTTTGGCATATAAATATCAGCAACATTTTTGCGCTCTATAGCGATAAAATCATCGTTCATAAACTTATGAGCTAATCGTGTTGCAACTTCCCATGTGTCGAGTACTGAGTTTAAATCTGAAGCTATATACTGGCGAATTTCTACTTTCATCTTTTTTCCTATCTTCGTTAATTGATGGAGACTATTCTAGTCACCTTCTATCAAGGTAGATTGAACAAAAACGACAGTTTTTAGTTAAATTCAAAATTCCCATAGGTATCTATAGTTAAATCTCGCTTTCTAGTATATTCAGCAGGAGTTCTACCGATCGAACTCTTAAGATGACGAATTAAGTGAGGTTGATCGCTAAATTCATACTTGCTGGCAACATCAGCCCAATCAATTTCTTTATAATCAAGCTGATACAAATAGTTAAGTATTGCCTCTAAGCGAACCATAGACCGACACTGCTTCATTGTTAGCCGTGTAACTCTCAAAAAACTGCGTTCAATAGTACGTTGCGAATGATGTAGCTTTTCACCAATATCAGTTATGGGCGTATTATTGAGTAATGGTAAAATGTGATGAACTAAGTCACTATGTTTGTCTTCGTGACTTGTTAAGAACCAAGTAGCTAAAATTTCATCAAGCGTATTTCTCACCTGCTTCTGCTGATTAGGAGCATTAATCATTAGCTGCTCTACACTCGATGGCTCCCAACCAAATAGTTGATTAATATTAGCTGTTTCAACATTATCTAAACTAGAGCTTAAATCGTGCAAATTTAAAGAATAAAGAGCCCCAACTCTAAACTTAATTCCAACGATCTTAAAAGGAGATGAATGATCCATCGTATATGTTTTTAGATGCGGAACAATCCAGTGGCTACCTTGAACAACTTGAGATGTAACCTCGTGATCATACTGATGTACAAGATTATCGTTTGCAATAATTAAATGGGCAGATGGATCAGGGTTTAACTTTGGATTGGTATGACTACGGTCATGTGGTTCTTTTTCTAAAAACCAATAGCACTCAACATACTTGAGTACACTCTCATTTTTAGGTGCTAGTTTCCAACTTTTCATCTAAATAACCAAATTTACTGTAGAGTCAATTACTGCTAACGCCTATGTTAATGGGCCACGTTGTTGCGAAGCAACGTTTTAAGCTATCCAGCCACGAAGTGGCGAACATTAAACACCTTGTTATGTGCTTTCAAAATACATTTTTGTATTATTGTGTACGGTCAAGTCTCGAAGTAAGTCTTCTTTGGACCACCATTTTATTTCAGAGTGCTGATCATCAGGTTCAATACTTAGATCATCTGTAACATATGCCTTGTATCCCAATGCCACATAGTGCGTATTGATTCCATCTACGTCTTGAAAGTTGTCTGGATATATATGATCAAAAGCACCTAGTAACTTCGCATTGGCAATAGATATCTTTGTACCGAGTTCTGTGGACGAAATCCTCTGAATTGCATTGGCCAACCTCTCGTTTTTTCGTATCCTTCCACCCGGTACAAACCAATAACCCTGCGAAGGACGATTTATGCGTTTCCCCAGCAATATTCTCCCCTTCGAATCCTCAAGCACCAAATCTATTGAAACGAGCGGTACGGAGTCAATTACCTCCAGAAACTTTTCATTATTCATAATCGTAAGTGTCTACTTCTATATACATAACGCCCCATTAAGAAGCCTTTAGTTGTTGGTTAAAATGTGAAGCGGAACCTAACCAACTGTTAAAAGCCCTACTTGAATGATTTGTTATGTAAATTATTTATTACGCTTAAAAACTGCCTTTATATGCTCCCAGGCTTCCTTACCCAAAAGAGCGATAGAAACCAAAAACAAAACTTCTCCTGAGATAATCAGAAGTGT
>Ga0105350_10001901_pt1 | contig 12878 bp, 10 predicted proteins | sample EN1Hudsemesocosm_FD_83506 | JGI IMG/M metagenome (GOLD analysis project Ga0105350, IMG submission 83506) | Methane-oxidizing microbial communities from mesocosms in the Hudson Canyon - EN1E Hudson Canyon | ecosystem: Environmental > Aquatic > Marine > Cold seeps | place: Hudson Canyon... | reverse complement strand
ATTAAAGCCATCGCGTAACAAGGCGATCATAGATTGTGTATAGGGGAGGGCCGCGAGTCTTTGTGCTAGTACTTTTCCATGAAGTGCTTCTTGTGCTGCGAGTCCACCAGGGAATAACGGAGAAACTTCTAATTTGAAACCCATATCTCCGTTCACCCCTTCGCGCCATAAAAATTCATCTGAATAGACGCTTTGCGGCGCGCCTTCATATGGCTTTACTTCTTCTGGCATGGTTGCGGTGCAGCTATTCACAGGATGAAGAAATGTTCGTTTTCCGAGTGTTTCAAAAGGGTCTGGTGCTTCAGATCGCATCAAAACGGCCGGGCTACCTATCGCGCCAGCAGAAAGCACATAATGTTTAGCTTTGACGGTGACGGATTTTCCGCTTTCAGAAAAGGCCTCACTATCGAGTGTGTGGCATTCCAAATGAGTTATTTTGTCTTCTTTGAAATGGAAGCGCTCAGCTCGGGCGCAGGTTAAGAGGCTTGCTTGATTGTCCAGTGCTGTGGGTACGGAGGTAAGTAACATAGACTGCTTGGCATTAGTCGGGCAGCCGAAGCCGCAATAGCCCAAGTTCCAACAGCCTTTGACGTTTCTTACCATGGTCTTTGAAGACCAGCCGAGTGCATCGCAGCCTTTTTTAAGCGCAGAATTATTCGCATTGGGGGGAACAAGCCAGGGAGACATGTTTAGTACTTTTTCGCGCTCTTTAAACCAGGGCTGCATTTTTTCGGGGGTATAATCGCTTAAACCAAATTCAGAGGCCCAATAGTTTAATGTGTTGTCAGGGGTGCGAAATGTAGAGGTCCAATTGACCGTCGTCGAGCCGCCTACGGTTCTACCTTGGTAAATGGCAATGGCGGCATCTTCTGTTTTTCTACTAGTCGCTTCTTGATACAGCGTGGAAGCAGAATCAAATTCATTCATCTTGAAGTCTTTTTGGTATCGTAATTTACCCTCTTCAATGATGATGACTTTAAGTCCTGCTTTACTTAAAAATTCAGCGCTTGTTGCTCCGCCTGCACCTGAGCCGATAATGGCAATATCCGCTTCCAAAATAGTTTTGTCTGGCAAAGAACCTGCGCTGGTAATTAGCCAGCCTTTATCAATGCCTGCTTGGATCGGGTCGCTCATAAGGTGGCCTGTTTATTATGTGTTTTTGAATTGGGGTAAGGCTTGAAGAGTGTACTCAGGAGGTCCAGAGTAACCTAGTTTAGATGTGTTTTCCGGGTTGCTGTACCAGCAAAATGCCAATATGTCTGTAAGGGCATTATAGGCTCCTGTCAGTAGTGAGAAGCGGCTGAGCTTCCAGGAAATCAAAAAACCATCAACTTGTTTTTTATCAACCTTATCCCAACTTGACCAAATTCCGGCCATTAAGAAGCGTGTCATTCTGAAATTTAGAAGATCAAATAATTTTCTAATCTCACCGGCATTAAACGAACCGAGTCTTGTTATATATAGGTCAATAGACCTGAGCGTTTTTTCAGTTGCTATTTGTTGATCCTTGGCATCTTTTGGCCAATTCAAGTCGATAATAACGGGTAGCAGGGCAGTGATTAGTACCTGGTCATCCTTATTTAGGAATGGATATGGATGGCCATCTACGTGAGCGGGCTGGTCTTGTGTTTCAGTGCTAGCTGACAAGGATGCAGCGCCACTTGATATAGATAGGACTGCCGAACCGAAAATGCCTGTCTTAATAAGCTGCCGTCTCGACAGCTTATTATGAATAGGACTGGTTTGCATAAGCAGGGAGTGAAGAGGCTTTTGGCCCGGTACGTTTTGTTTATGTGACATATCGGGCCTTCGACTAACGTAAGAAAATTGAAAACAGCGCTTTGTGGATCATGCTTCCGAAAGGAGGGTAAGCAAACTTGGTACTATTAAATGAGTTTTTAGTGAAAACGGATTTAGCGTGAGAGAAGGTCAAAAAACCTTGATCGCCATGATAACTCCCCATTCCAGACTCACCAACGCCGCCAAATGCCATGTCTTCCTGTGCAAAATGAGAGATCGTGTCATTGATGCAAATACCGCCAGCTCTGACCTGATCTAAAACAAGTTGCTGTTCATCTTTACTATGGCCAAAGTAATAGAGTGCTAGTGGTTGTGGTCGATCATTAATGTAGTTCAACGCTTCATTTAATGACTTGGTGGTAACGATAGGGAGTATTGGTCCAAATATTTCTTCTTGAAGAACTAGCATGTCTTCTGTTGCATTGAGTACCAAGTGAATGGCCATCTTATGCGTGCCAGTTTTCATATCCTCATCAGCATGGTTGCATTCAATAACAGTAGCACCTTTGTTGCGAGCATCTTCAAGGTAGGATTGTAGTCGAGCATATTGACGCGCGTCGATTACGCTAGTGAAGTCATTATTGTGCTTTAAAGTGGGGTACATTTTGGCAAAGAAATGTTGAAAGCGGTCGACGAAATGGTCAAGTCTACTTTCTGGGCACAAGATATAATCTGGCGCGACACATGTTTGTCCGGCATTAAATGCTTTGCCAAACACAATGGGTTGCATTGCGTCATCCATAGCTACGTCATCAGAAATAATCGTTGGAGATTTTCCACCTAACTCTAGCGTGACAGGCGTTAAATTCGCAGCAGCAGCTCTCATTACATGTCGCCCGACAGCAGTAGACCCTGTAAATAGCAGGTGGTTCCAAGGGATACTTGAAAATTCAGTTGCGACATCTGCATCGCCTATAACCACAGTGACCAGGTCTTCAGGAAATGTGTCGGATATTAATTGTTTGATCAAAACGGAAGTGGCATGTGTATATTCTGACATCTTGATCATTACACGATTACCGGCAGCTAAGGCTGAAACAACAGGGCCTAAGGATAACGCTACGGTATAATTCCAAGGTGCAATGATGCCGACAACGCCGAGAGGTTGGTATTGAACAAAGCCTTTTGCAGGTTGAAATAACGGTGATATTTTCTTTTTGTCTTTTTTCATCCAGCCTTTAAGGTTTTTAAGGTGGTAATCAATGGAGTGAACCGTCGTCATTATCTCAGCAAGCTTTGTTTCATCGGCAGAGCGACATGAAAAATCTTGGGAAATGCTTGCGATTAAAGCATCCTGGCTCTCCATAACAGCTTCACGTAACTTCTTTAAATTAGCGACCCGCTCGTCATAAGAAGGCATTGGGTTTTTTCTGAATGCAGCTTGCTGTGTTTTGAAGGCATGGTTCATTTTCTGAATCTGCTTAGTGCTTTCTGTAATTTGAATGACTTCTGCGACCATTGTGTGCCTCTTGCTCATTAAGTGTTGATTGTTTTTTGACTAACTGAAAATACGTTATTTAGAGCATGAATCTCATTCGTGTAGACTTATGCAATTTACATTTATAGAGTATATACTCTAGAAAATAGCAGGCATAGTCAAGTGATAATGACTCATGGTCAATTAAAAGATATAGATTGCTTGATCTTATCAATGAAAAACAGTTGCTTAACCATGATGAACTGTTACAGTGGCGCCGGTAACGATAGGGTTTTTTATCGCCGCAAAGGTGTTAACAATTAGTGGAATAGAGTAAAGAATGAAAACCAAAGATAAGATAATCTTAGCGGCTCTGGACCTTTTTAATGAAAAAGGTGAGCGTAATATTTCGACCAATCATATCGCAGCGCACCTGAACATTTCGCCAGGCAATTTGTATTATCATTTTCGTAATAAAAGCGACATTATTTATGAGATTTTCAAGAGTTATGAGTTGTTGGTTGACACTTATCTGCATATTTCTTCAGATCAAGAAATAAAAATTCCTGACTTGATAGCATATTTAGATGCTGTTTTTAATGGGCTTTGGGCTTATCGTTTTTTTCATCGAGACCTTGAACACTTGCTAGACAGTGATCCACGCTTACAAGAAGATTATCGCGAATTCACCTTTCGATGTCTTAAAGGTATTCAGAGCATTGTAAATGCAATGAAAGAGAGCAAAATATATCAGCCATTGAGTGCATCACAGATTCGAACAAAGTCGCTTAATGTATGGTTGATTGTGACCAACTGGATGACTTATTTGAAGACTATACAGGCAGATGAAGGTTCTCATAATGAGGTCTATAATCGGAAGTGTATCCAGCATGGGGTTTATTTAGTGCTAGATTTTGTTATTCCTTACTTGTATGAAGATAAGCGTGCACTAGCGATAGAATACCAAGAAAAGTACCGTTTTGATGAGGTGGAGTCTTCCATTTAAAAGGCTAGGGGGTTGAGGCATTGAAGCCTTAACTCTATACGTTTTTTCTCTAATCTTTTATTTCATCATCTATTTCGTTCTCTATTTCATATTCCCTCATTCCTGACATGGCATCATTAAAAATTTTATCCAGTGTTAATTTACTTTCTGGAATACCTGTTTTTTTCAGGCTTGAAAATAAAATGATGTCTTTTAACGATGAGTGGTCTTCAAGAGCCTTCTTCACTTTAAAATAGACTTGTTTGGCTGGGCCATATTTGAGCTTGTCACTCTTGGTAAGCAAAATAACTGTCGGTAGTTCGCACTCGTCAGACCAGCTTAATAGCATATTATCAAACTCTGTTAAGGGTTTTCTAATGTCCATTATTAATACCAGGCCCGAAAGACTGTCACGATTTCTTAAATAATCATCAAGGTGTTTGCCCCATTCCGCTTTTAGGTCGAGGGATACTTTGGCAAAGCCATAACCCGGCAAATCAACTAAGCGCGCTTTAGGAGTGCTCAAGCTAAAAAAATTGATAAGCTGTGTTCGGCCAGGGGTTTTACTGGTTCGGGCCAATTTTTTATTATTTGTAATTGAGTTAATCGCAGAAGATTTGCCCGCATTAGAGCGGCCTGCGAATGCAATCTCAAACCCATCATCTGGCATGCAATTAGATAATTTAGACGCGCTTTGAGTAAAGCGTGCGCTATTGTAGGAAATTGAATTAGGTGTAATTTCTGAAGTCATAATGAAGCGAAAGGCCTGATGTTTTGCTAGTCTTATAGAGATTCTAGCTAAGGGTTTTATCAAAGAGGGCTTAGTGTATAATAGCCCCAAAAATTTTGCCTGATCTTTCTGGGCGTGTCGATATGAGAGTGAGCACGAAAACATGAAAATGACGTTGAAAAAAATAGTAATCGTTGCAGGATTGGCCGGGTCTTTCGTGACTGGTGCGCAAGCTGCTGGAAATACGGGTAATATAGAGGCGGGTAAAACAGCGTCTGAATCTTGTGCTGGTTGTCATGGTGTTGATGGTAACAGTGCGGTTGGTAGTTTTCCGAAACTGGCTGGTCAAGGGGTGCCGTACCTTGTAAAGCAGATCCAAGAAATTAAAAATGGCGCGCGTAATGTCGTTGAAATGACGGGTTTGTTAAATGGTTTAACGGATGCTGATATCAATAACATCGCTGCTTATTATAATTCGCAAGTAATGTCTGGTGGGCAAGCAAAAGAAGCCCTTGTTGAAAAAGGTGAAGCCTTGTATCGAATAGGTAATCCCGCTACCAGTATGGCTGCTTGTGGCGCGTGCCATGGTCCGGCAGGCGAAGGCGTGGCGTTAGCTGAATTTCCTGCTTTAGCGGGGCAGCATGCAGACTATATTGCAACGCAACTTAAAAAGTTTCGTAGCGGTGAAAGAAGTAATGATGGTGATGGTCGTATAATGCGTTCAGTAGCTGCGCGTATTAATGATAAAGAAATTGAAGCTGTTTCAAGTTATATATCAGGTCTCCATAAGTAACCTGATATTTAGACGCTATTTAAAAGCCCTCCTGGTGAGGGCTTTTTTTTGTCTAAGTTTTTGCAAACCTAAATACCCGTACCTTTTCCTTAAAACTTGATTAGCGTAGTTAAACTGACCCAGTACTTGGCAAGACTAACTAAATCGTCATGCTAGAGAGCTTGAGCCCAGATTTTCTCAAGGCTATGATGGCTAACTCAAAAAAATATTTGAATATTTTTATATTGATATGCTGAAGGGGAATGTTGTGCGTCAAACAAAGTTATGGCTAATGCCATTTATGATTTTAGTTCTATGTGCCAGTCAATTAGGCTTTGCTGCAGATCTTTGGGAAAAAGGTCGGCACTATAAAGAGTTGCCTTATCCGGTTAAAACAGAGGACCCTTCAAAAATTGAGGTCTTGGAAGTCTTTTGGTATGGCTGCCCTCATTGTTATGAGTTTAATAATGATCACTTGCCAGAATGGGAAAAGCAATTAGCAGCGGATGTGAATTTTAGATTGATGCCGGCGACATTTCCTGGTTGGGTTACTCATGCTAAAGCATTTTATGCCGCTGAATTTTTAGGGGTTAGAGAAGAAATTCATCAATTCCTGTTTGATAAAATTGTAGCCGATCCTAAGAAATATAAAGAGGTTGAAGATTTTAAGCCTTTATTTACTGAAAAGGGTGTTAAGTCGGAAGAATTTGATAAAGTCTTTGCGGTGAGTGGCTTCAGAAAAATTTCCAAAATTGATGAGGCGATTAAAAAGGCGGGCGATACTGTAAAAAGCTTGCGTATTTCAGGTGTGCCTGCTTTGATAGTAAATGGAAAGTATAAGGTGGGCGTAAGAGATGCCGGTAGTTTTGAAAATATGATCAAAATCACTAATTTCTTGATTAATAAAGAAAGAGAGCTTGCAAAAAAATAACGCTAACTTGGCGTAAATATAATCTGCTGGTGTCTCGGTAGCTCTTGTCAATTGAGGCATCATCCAGTTTATTTGCGGTAGCCAAAGGTTATATGTACGAAAAAATTAAGCTACGAATAAATCAGATTCTTGCACCTTTGAGTGCAAGTTCTCAGCAAGTTGATGCTGAAAAGCTTGCAGACATTCCTTATTTAGATGCCAATAAAACGATTCGTTTATTAACCTTTAATATTCAAGTTGGCATTTCTACTTCATCCTATCGTCATTACCTTACTCGGAGTTGGCAGCATTTTTTGCCCTATAAAAATCGCCAGGATAATCTTGATAAAATTGCCGCGTTAATAAGTGACTATGATGTTGTTGCTTTGCAAGAGGTTGACGGGGGGAGTTTACGCAGCGGTTTTGTGAATCAAGTTGAGTACTTGGCGGAAGAAGGTTTTTTTCCTTACTGGTATCAACAATTGAATCGTAATTTTGGGCCCGTAGCGAAGCATAGCAATGGTTTGCTTAGTCGGTTCAGGCCTATTAACGTGACTGAGCATGGTTTGCCGGGTCTCATTCCAGGCCGAGGCGTTATTGTCGCTCAATACGGGAAGGAAGAGGACCCTATCGTTTTGGTTATTATGCACCTTTCATTGAGTGATAGTGCGCAAAGGCAGCAGCTCCAATTTGTGAAGGGTTTGATTACAGATTTTCAGCATGTGATCTTGATGGGCGATATGAATACGCATGCTGAAAAAATACTACATGACTCTCCTTTGAAAGGGATGGGGTTAGTGGCCCTGCCTGGTGTATCTCACACCTTCCCAAGTTGGAGGCCTGAAAAGGCCTTAGATCACATTCTGGTAAGTCGGAGCTTGTTAGTGAAGCGCGCTGGAGTGGTGACCTTTCCTGTATCGGATCATTTGCCAATAGCCTTAGAAGTTCAATTACCTGAAGGGTACTGATATACACGAAGGAATTTGCGCTAAAGAACCAAAAAACCCGACATAAGTCGGGTTTTTTAATGGAAGCAAAAGCTTAATACAAGTTGAAAATCACTATTTGATTTTCGCTTCCTTGTATAGAACGTGCTTGCGTACAACTGGGTCGTACTTTTTGATTTCCATTTTTTCTGGCATGTTACGCTTGTTCTTGTCAGTCGTATAGAAATGACCAGTACCAGCGCTTGAGACTAAACGAATTTTATCGCGCATCTAAATTCCCCTTAAACTTTTTCGCCCCGAGCGCGTAGATCGCTCAGGATTAGGTCAATACCTTTTTTGTCGATGATGCGCATACCTTTAGTTGATACGCGTAACTTAACAAAACGCTTCTCGCTTTCTACCCAAAAACGGTGAGATTGCAAGTTTGGCAAAAAACGGCGACGTGTGCGATTTTTTGCGTGTGAAACATTATTTCCTGCTACTGGGCGTTTGCCTGTAACTTGACATACTTTAGACATTGTAGTCTTGCCTCCAACTTCTAAACGACCTTGAAGGCACGTTAGAATAAATTCAAATCGTCAGACTTTTTTAGAGTCCTTACTAAAGAGCCCGCCTTTATACCAGAAAGCATTTTTAATGGCAAAGAGAATTATTAAATATGCGATTAAAATAACAAAAAATATGTGTGATAATTGAACTAAAAAGAGTGAAACTATTTATTTTTTAATGACTTATAGTGAATGATAGTTATTTGCTAGAGGTTTTGTTTTTCTGCTAAATTGAAGTGAAGTAAGTATTGAGACTTTGTAAAAAAATTTGTTTAAACGCGGTTAATTGAACGAAATAATTGTACTTTACGCCATTGCATGAATGGGGCATTACTTGGAGAGTGAAATGAAATTAGGCGTCGATTTAGGCGGCACAAAAATAGAAGTGCTTGTGCTTGATCGGTACGAAACTGTGTTATGGCGGAAGCGTGAACCTACTCCAGCGGAGGACTATCGTGCAATACTCAACGCAATTGTGTCATTAGTGACGTCTGCCAAGCAGACATTAGGTATCGCACAATCCGCAGCAATAGGGGTCGGGACGCCAGGTGCCCTAATAATAGCTGAAGACGGCCAGAAGGTAATGAAAAATTGTAACTCAACTGTTTTGAATGGGCAGCCCTTGCCTAAGGATTTGGCTGAGTTACTGTGCTGTCCTGTTTATATAGCCAATGATGCAAATTGTATGGCGTTGGCTGAGGCGTTGTCAGGTCAGGGGCGAAAATTATTTGACAGTACTAAGCCAGAGTCTGTATTCGGCGTAATTTTAGGGACGGGAGTAGGCGCTGGTGTAGTGGTACATAGCAAAATTATACAGGGCTTACACTCTATTACAGGGGAGTGGGGACATAACCAATTATCCGCAGAGTCTTTGGATCATTTACCTTTACAAGAAAAGAACCGTATTTGTTATTGCGGGCGCTCAGACTGTATAGAGACCTATCTTTCAGGACCTGGTCTAGCGCAAAGTTATTCTCTGAGGTTCAAGCATCAACTAAGGCCGGAGCAAATTATTCAGAACATGCACGCTGGTGAGCAGCAAGCTAAAGACGTCTGGGGGCAGTACTTAGATCAATTCGCGAATTCTCTAGCGAATGTGGTAAATATTCTCGACCCGGCTTTGATTGTCTTAGGGGGAGGTTTGTCTCAGGTAGACGATATTTATATGTCTATCCACAGTCGAATGGTAAAAAACGTATTTACGTCTTCTTTTAAGACGCCTATTGTCCCTGCGCTATTAGGTGACTCTGCAGGTGTATTTGGAGCGGCTTGGTTGTGCGAATAACGCTGTCATTAAGTCAGCTAACTTTCCCATATTTAAGAAAGTAATTGCTATATCGGGCTATTAATATAATAAATGGGCCAGTGTAGACTAAGCGAAATCCTAGTAAACTTGGAGAAGGAAATGTTTGGTCGCTGGTTTTTCAATGTGCTTCACTATCGCTGGCTTGTTGTTCTTTTGTCACTGCTCATTGGGGCGTATGCCGGTTTGGGTATGCAGTTTCTGGAATTGAAATCTGACTATCGTGAGTTTTTCTCTGAAGATGACCCTAAAAGAGCCTCGTTCAATCGCTTGCAAGATACCTTTGCGCAATCTGACTCTGTTTTCTTTGTAGTGGCACCAAATGATGGTCAGGTATTTCAGCGAGACGTATTGCTGATGGTTGAGGAGTTAACGGATTCTGCCTGGCAATTACCCTTTTCTTTAAGAGTCGATTCACTGACAAATTTCCAAGCGACCTATTCTGATGAAGAGGGGCTAATTGTAGAGAGTTTGGTGGAAGACGCAGCTAATTTAAAGGATTCAGAACTAACCCGTATCAGAACACAGGCATTAAGTGAAACTTTGCTATATGGCAAATTGATTACTGATGCTAGTGATGTCACCGGCGTTGCTGTGACTATAAACTTGCCGGGCGAATCAAATGATGAATTTGGTGAAGTAGCCGATGCGGCGAAGCTGATGGCGGAAGACTTTAGACTTCGATACCCTCAAATTGAGATTCTGCTTAGTGGCATGATTATAGGGAATAGTACAACGACTGAACTGATAGAGCATGATGCCGTTACGCTTGTGCCTGCAATGGGCTTGATTATTGTGTTTACCTTGTTGGTATTGTTGCGTTCTTTCATGGCGACAATAGCGACTCTAAGCATTATCCTCCTGACGCTTACTTCTACCATGGGCATCATGGGGTGGTTAGGATTTTCCATTACCGGCCCATCTTCTTCGGCGCCTATTATTATTGTCACGATCGCTGTCGCAGATTGTGTGCATATATTAGTCAGTTATTTCTTTTTAATGCGAGAGGGCATTCCAAAAACGTCTTCCATCATAAAGAGCCTTAAAATCAACTTGGGTCCAATATTTCTTACTAGCTTAACAACCGCAGTAGGTTTTTTAAGTATGAATTTTAGTGATTCACCACCGTTTCAAATTCTTGGTACTGTGTCTGCGATAGGTGTTGTTATTGCTTTCTTATTGTCGGTTTCTGTTTTACCTGCATTGATGGCTATTTTATTACCAGCCAAACAAATTAAACGTTCAGATGCGGAAGGTGGCGTACTCAGTCCTTTAGCAAACAAGGTCGTTAAGTATCCTGTTAGTTTTTTTATGGCCATGCTTATTGCGTCGGTAATGCTTGTTATGGCGATCCCAAAGAATGAAATTAATGACGAATTCACTAAGTTTTTTGAGAAAAATCAGGATTTCAGGAAGGCAGTTGATTTCTCAAATGAGCATTTAGTAGGTGTTTCTACGATTGAATATGCATTGATTAGTTCTTTCGAGGGTGGGGTTAACCATCCTCAGTTTTTAACTAAGTTAGATCGTTTCACACAATGGCTCAACAGCCAGCCAGAAGTAAAACAGGTGTCTTCTTTGTCGGATACCATGAAGCGGCTAAATCGTGATATGCATGCAGGGAATAATGATTGGCATAAAATTCCTCAAACAAAAGAATTAGCTGCTCAGTATTTGTTGTTGTATGAAATGAGCTTGCCGTTTGGTTTGGATATGACAAATCAAATTGACTTTGAAAAGGTCGAAACACGTGTTGTCGCTTCACTTGATGAGTTGAATACGAATCAGATGTTAGCTTTTGAAGAGAGAGTTAGTGGGTGGTTACATGCTGAGCTACCAGATATAGATTTTTATGACTCAAGTGGCACTTATATGTTCGCCACCTTATCGAAGAGTAATTCTTTTAGTAGTCTTGTTGCAACGGTTATCGCCTTGATCATTATTTCTTTTATTCTTACCTTTGCACTTAGATCATTCAGAATGGGTATGGTGAGTTTGTTGGTGAATATTGCACCTGCTGCTTTGGCGTTTGGTGTATGGGGGCTTGCTGTCGGTCAAGTAGGGCTTTCTATTTCAGTAGCCGTGGGTATGACCTTAGGCATAGTCGTTGATAATACTGTCCATTTTCTAAGTAAGTATTTAAGTGCAAAAAGGCGGCAGGGCTTAAATAGTGAGCAAGCTATTAAGTATGCCTTCTCACATGTCGGTATCGCGCTGTTGGTATGTAATGCGGTACTGATTGCAGGGTTTTTAGTATTAGCGCAGTCAGACTTTACCTTGAATCGCGATATGGGGTATTTTACAGCGTTAACCTTTGTAATGGCATTATTGGTAGACTTTTTGTTTTTGCCTCCTCTGTTGTTATTTGTTGATAAGCGTTCCCAAAAGCACATTCCAAGGACTGAAGAGTTCCCAGTAGAAACTGTAGTTTAGTATTTAGTGCCTGAATGGAAAGCCCTGTCTACTGCGCTTGGATCAACCTCGCTAGGACTCACTTTCTGTACAGGCACAAATTAATCAAAATCCCAAGGCGCATATTTGGCTGAAAAATTCACCATATGATCAATAAATGAACGTAATTTGGTGGTGAACTTTTTATTGCTGGGGAATACCAGTTGTACCGGCACCGATGTACTTAGTTCTGGTAAAACTTCCACTAGCTCACCTTGTTCTAAGCTTTTGATAATTTGTACTCTGGGGATTTGTACTATTCCAACCCCATCAATTGCAGCTCTGCGTGCTGCAAGAAAGTCATTGGTAAAAAAGCGGCTTTCGACACAATCAATTAGAGGCGGCTTTGGCACTCCGAGCCAAGACGGTAGTTCAAAGTTGATGGTGAGATGATTTTCCAGCTCTGTGAGGGAGGAGGGCGTGCCATGCTTTGTAAGATAGCCAGGGCTGGCACAATGAATAATCTCTGATGAACCGATGCCACGTACAATGAGTGTGGAGTCCTCTAAGAATCCAGGAATAATTGCGCAATCAAAACCCTCTTCAATGAGATCTACTTTGCGGGTGTGCACAAAAAATTCAATTTTTATTTTGGGATGGCTTTTGATAAAGGCCATAAACAACTTTGAGCTGAAAGGGTCGTCAAGCGGCATTGGGCTAGTAATGCGTAAGATGCCAGAAGGCTCAGATTGTAAGTTCTGAACCGCGAGCTCCGCGGCTTTCGCTTCTTGTAGCATTCTGCTGCAGTGTTCGTAATAAACTTGGCCAATATCGGTTAAGTTCTGCCTTCTTGTGGTGCGGTTAAGTAATTGTACATCTAAGCGCTTTTCAAGATCTGATATTCGGCGACTTACAGTCGAAACAGGCACGCCACTATTGATCGAAGCGCTGGAAAAACTTCCTCCGTCGACGACTTCTACTAAAGTAGCCATTTCATCTAATGAAATTCGCATATTCTCACTCTTGGGAAACTGTTTTAAATGAAGGGCTATTATGGTGCTATTTGAGCAAGTCT
>Ga0105350_10001900_pt1 | contig 12880 bp, 13 predicted proteins | sample EN1Hudsemesocosm_FD_83506 | JGI IMG/M metagenome (GOLD analysis project Ga0105350, IMG submission 83506) | Methane-oxidizing microbial communities from mesocosms in the Hudson Canyon - EN1E Hudson Canyon | ecosystem: Environmental > Aquatic > Marine > Cold seeps | place: Hudson Canyon... | reverse complement strand
TTACTTAATGTCCAAGCCTTATAATACTGAACAGATCCGTGAAGCGATGCATAAAAATCTGGTCGGGGAACTCACCGAAAGCTATTAAGATTATTAGTAGATGATTGAATGACATTAACAGCACTTCTTTTCTTATTTATGGCCATGGTCGTTCTTGCGGTAGTTCCAGGCCCGGGAGTACTTGCAGTCGTCGCAAGATCGATGTCTTCAGGTTTCTCTCATGGAGTAGTAACAACTGTTGGTATCGTTACCGGCGATTTTATTTTTATCTTGTTAGCGATATACGGTTTATCTGCGGCAGCCGAAGTGCTCGGTAACCTTTTTAGTATCGTCGGTTATTTAGGTGGTACTTATCTCATTTGGCTTGGTTGTGCATTATGGAAAGCCAAGGCGAAAGGACTTCAGGTAGAAGTACTTGATGAGCCCTCATGGTATGCCAATTACTTCTCAGGGTTATTCATTACTTTATCAAACCCCAAAGCGATTCTATTTTATGCCGGATTTTTCCCTGCATTCTTAAATTTAAATACGCTATTGTTCGTTGATATTGTAGCAATTATGATTGTGACAGCCTTGGCGGTAGGTGGCACAATGTTGGTTTATGCCTATGTTTCCAGCCAGGTAAGAGCGGCCATTCAAAGTGAAAAAAAAGAGAAAGCTATTAACCAGATAGCGGGTTTCGTAATGGTTTTAACAGGTATATTTTTACTGTTGAAAGCTTAATTGATTTGTTTGTCTTGAATATTACCCAATCTGTAAGCATCCACGACTCCTATCATCCAGGCGGTAAATAATGCGAACAGCGCCATATTCATCTGCTGAGCCTCAGAGTGTAGAACCTGCTGTGAAACAAGGGCAGATATTTCCTCTATATTCAAAGGAATATCACTGGTTTGGATTTGCTCCGCTATTTTTATGGCTTTCTCAATGGTGGTAACAATAATTGAATATAGCCCTGCTAAAGCGGCGATGGCTAAAATGGAACCCGCTACATAGTTTTTTAAAAAGAAATGACCCGCACCTGGCAGAACAAAAGCGGAAAGTAATGCCGCCTTAATCGATTTTTTCATGAAAATAACTCCAGAGCCCAAGTATATTGCTACGTATAAATAAGAAATGTACTACATTTACATGTTCTATGAGAATAACTAATTTAGGCAAGTACCGATGAATTAAATGAAGCTTCTGTAAATGCGGTGGCACTTTTTAACTGTAGGGTAATGCGTGTATGATCGATACAGCTTTTTTAGCATTGGGCTTGAATTATATTTAACCACTGCGAATTGCGTTGCTAGGAATTATATTGACCTTTAATTAGAGTAATGTAGACCTACGTACGGTATGTTTTGAAAGTACGCATTAAGCTAAAGTCTAATGCGATCAAGTGTGAAAAAATACAGGCTATTGTGTTATAGCGGGGCTTTTTGACTGTGGAAGTTGTTATTACGTTGTTTAAATATGTTACTAAAAGGGCAAAGTTATTAGCCTACACACTTTTATTGTTAACGTTTTGCTCGCCAGCTTTGGGTGAGTCTCCATACTCTTGGTATGTCTTTAATATCCCTCCTTTTGGTTCTGAATCGAAAGGCGGTATAGGTTACGATCTCGTAAATGCTTACTTTGAAGCAGGGCTTAAGAATAAAATTGTTATCGCGAATCCTGCACGGTGGGCAATCGACATGACTGACCCTAATAATACTAGCTTTTGTACTTCAGGTAGTTGGAAGTTGCCCAATACCGATCACCGTATTTATTCTGATTCCATTCTTAATACCGTTGATTATGGCGTGGCCGTTCGACCAGCGTTGTATCAAAAATTATCCAATAACGGACAGACCAGAATTGTTTCTATTGTGGATGTTATTAATAGCACTAGATCTGGTGGGCAGATGCTGGTGTTAAAAGGGCGACCTGTATTTGGAGAAATGGGCCGAATCATAGAAAACAGCAAACAGAGAGACGGTAATCATATCGGTTATATGACCGGCTCTGAAGGTCCTATTAGCATGTTAAAAATGGCATCTATTTCAAATCGTAATGTCGATAGCGTGTTAATTTTTCCTGAAGAATTTCCTATATTCTCAGCAGCACAGCCGAATCATCCTTTAAAGTATTTGACGTTATCAGAAGGCAGTAATTTTGCCCCGATACGCGCAAGTTGTCCTGATACAAAGGAAGGCAGAATGATTATTTCTAAAATAAATAAGCTATTGAACAATGGCCTAAGAACAGTCGCTTTTAATTTGTTTCAGCAGGTGCTCCCCAATATCAAGGAGATTAGACAGCAAGCGGTGTTAAATCAGATATGTATCAAAGACAATAGCTGTAAAGATCCACTTATAGCAGAGTAATCAAACATAAAGATATGCCCAGACTATGTGATTTCGGGCGACGAGTGAGTATTTTTATTTGCCTTTTTTAGACGTAATTATTATTGCCTTAACGCTAATTGCTGGTGCGACTATTGTATGGAGCACATTGATCTTAGGGATCTCGCCAATGCCGAGTACCCATAAGGCCCGAGAAGCTATGTTCCAGCTGGCGGATGAAACCGGAGATGGTTCTATTTATGACTTAGGCAGCGGTTGGGGACATTTGGTGATACGTCTGGCAAAGCGCTATCCTCAACGGCAGATCGTGGCTTATGAATTATCAATGCTGCCATGGCTTACGACACTAGCGCTAAAGAGAATGCTGGGCTTAAGTAACTTGACGATACATCGAGAAAATTTTCTAAAGGCTGATTTATCCCAAGCCTCAGTAATAATGTGTTATTTACATCCTCCAACCATGAAGTCCATTAACGAGAAGCTAGTTCAGGAAAATGAGGGCGCTCAATACCTCATTAGCCATAATTTTGCTTTACCCTCACATCAGGCGTTTAAAGTGATTCGATTGAATGATTTTTATCGATCTCCTATTTATTTATATCGATTGTATTGCCAGAATAATCAAGTTTGAAATTTTTTTCGATAAGTAGTCGGTGAGATATTAAGCCTCTCTTTAAAAAGTCGTCTAAATGAGTTGATATCTTGATAGCCAACGTCGTAAGTAATTGTTTCCACGTTTTTATTAGTTGTCTCAAGCAAGTACTTAGCTTTCTCAATCCGTATGTTTTGTAAATATTGAATTGGTGTTATGTGAGTTGCTTCTTTAAAACGTCTAATAAAGTTACGAATACCAAAGCCAAATTTTGTTGCGATATCGTCAAACACAATGGGTGACATGTAGTGATGCTCTAGCCAATTTTGAATTTGCTGAATTTCTTTATCTTCATGATTTCGATTGAAACTTAGCATCATATAAGGGGTTTGGTCTCGTCGGCCAGTATCGACTAGTAATTTTTTTGCACATTCAGATGCTAGTTCTCTGGAGATAAACTTTCGTATCAAATGCAGTAGCATATCACTCCCTGCTGATGCACCACCTGAACAAATTATATTCTGGTCTTCGGTGACAATGTGCTGCTCGCTTAGGTTTACTTTCGGATAAAGTTTTCGAAATTCATTCGAAAAATACCAATGCGTCGTGGCTAACTTGTCGTCAAGAATACCGGCTTCAGCGACGATAAATGTACCGGTACACATGGTGGCTATCGTGGCGTTATTACGATAATGATGCTGTAACCATGGTTTAAATTCGGCAAACCCAGGAAGCAAAGGCAGCACCTGAAATAAAAAACCAGGTACGATAATTAGGTCAGTCTGGCTTATGTCACTCAGTCGTTTTTGGGGCGTTAACACTAATCCACCGGTGCACTGAACCGGTTTCCCATCCAGAGACGCGGTTTCAATTTCGAAGACGGGTTCCGTTGTACGCGTGTTGATTTGGTGCAGAATATTCGCACTTTCTAAACCCTCTAAGGTCGAAGAAACACCGGTAGAAGAGCATAAATGGGCCATTAATACGGTTACTTTCATATGTATCATCCTTTGCGCTTTACTGCTTGAATTCTATTTAAACGAAACAGAGCTATTTAAATGCATAAATGGCATTGTATTTGTCATTTATGCCTATGTCTCCCGTTATGGTCAACGTTTAATATTGTCTGCATCGTAATTAATTGAATCGATTTAACCGTCAGGAATTTCAAATGCAGGCAAAAGTGAATATTCAAACAACAGCGAAAGCTAAAAAACAGTTAAGGAGTAAAATAATCGAAGGTGCTTCCGCTCCGGAGCAAGTAATAAGGGATATGTGGCAGCTAAGGTTGGATTTTCTAAACTTAAGTATTAGTAAAGAGGAAGACTGGTTAAAGTTTAGCGCAATTTGTAAACGAGAAAATACCTTATTGATTACGTTTTACGATCAAGGGGAAAACCTGCAAGGTTATTACACCTTTGCTTTTTGTCCGGCAGAGCATGAAAACCGAAAAGCATTATTAGTGCACGCTAAATACTATTATGTGCGGCCCGCTTTTCGTGGTCACCCTAAAATAACCTCTTCGAGCTTTAAGTTAATACCAGGCATGGTTAGGCGCTTTGGCTTTCGACAAATTTATGTCGTCGCATTTTCATTCCCAACTTCGTATGTGTCGCTAAGTCGAACATTTGGAGGGGCGATGGCGATTCAGGATGAAAGCACGCCAGAGTGGGAAAAGGAAGTGTTAGAGAGTTATGCGAGTTCTCAAACTGGGAACGATTGGGATAAGAAACAGAAACTGATTTTTAATCAGAACATCCCTATAGGGGAAGATCGGCCCGCATCAGATAGTGTGAAAGACTTGAACTTACAATATCAGACGATGAACCCTAATTGGATGGATGGCATCTCTATGCCAATCATGATGAAGTTTGATTTCGCCACCCTAAAGAGCGTCATTAAAACGAATTTACGTCGTAAAAAACGACAGTAACACTTCATAAATTCTTAAGTTTCTTTAGTTTTAATCGCCACAATTGTTAGTACTTGATATGAATAAATTACATTTCATTCTGCTCTTTTTGTGTAGCCTAGTTATTTGGACTACGGGCAATGGTTTATTACCGCTTCTGCCAGTGTATGCAAAAAGTTTAGGTGCGAATGACTTTATGGTGGGGGCTTATCTAGCTTTTTCCTATTTATGTTTAGCCGTGGGGGGGGTGAGCTCAAGCTATTTTGTTGGGCAACAGGTGTCGAGAAAGCGATTAATTATTTACGCTGGTCTGACGTGTTTACCCTTAACATGGGCGGTAGGTTATGCGGATTCGATTGAATTGTTGATTCCGTTTACATCATTGTTATGGTTCTTCGGTGGTGTCGCATTTTCGGCATTAAACACACTCGCCTCTGAATTAACGGCACCCAGCTCGAGAGGGGCTTTCTTTTCACTATTCGCTATGGCAAGCCCTTTGGGTGCGATTATTGGCGGGCTGATATCAGGTCCGGTTGTCGATCAATGGGGATACCAGGCATTATTTAACTTGATGACGCTAGTGACTTTGCTTTGGCCCTTAAGTATTTTCCTATTAGATATCCCGCCTAGCTCTATTCTGAGCAACCATCAAATAAATAGACATATTGCTCACCGTGAGCAGAGATTACCCATTAGCAGCAATATAAAGTGGTTACTTTTGGCGAGCTTAGCGGCTTTTAGCGCAAATTTTATGGGAACCTTAGGAATATCTTTGAACATGGATAAGCTAGGGTTTAGTGCTACTGACATTACCAGTACGGCCGTGGTGGGTGGCTTAATTTCCATACCCTTTATTTACGGTATTGGTCGGTTGTCTGATTTATTTGGTCGGAAGACATGCTGGTTGGTTTGCTGTGTGTCAGGATTAATTGCGCTTTACTTGCTACCCTCAGCGGTAAGTTTATGGAACTATTGGTGGGTCGCTTTACTATTACGAGTATTTTCAACAGGAAATCGTGGCATCAGTAATGCGTGGGTTGTCGATTTAAGCAATGGGCTGAACGTGCCAAAATTAATTGCTTTGGCTGGTTAAGTCACTTGGGTAGGAGGAATTATGGGGTATTTGATCACAGGCTATGGGTTATCTAATTGGGGGCGTGACATTACGTTTGACATCGCTTTGATCTTCTCGATATGCGCCATACTTTTTGTGATGCCGCTAAAGCACTCCCTTAACAAAAAGCTTATATTTAGATCTAAGCTTAAACGGCTGAAAGGCTAAACCTCAAACAATTCGCAAAGATCGATCACACCTCTTACTTCACCTTTCTCATTATCTGTCAGCTTGCTCCACTCAGACTGTAATTCATTCCAAACTCGAACTTGAAATGTTTTCACCACACTTCTGAATGGATAACCACATAATTTTCCATCGTAAAGCGCTTTGTTTTGGTCAAACGCCACTTCATTAAAAATGGTTTCACCATTTCGTTTTGCGAGTTTGTAAGCTTGAGCATTTTGCACCATTAAAGCTGAAAAAGTGAGCATAATCGTGCTTAATAAAGGTTTAATCTCCTTACTTAAATACAGGCTAGTATTAGTTTTTTGTGCGTGCTTTTTTTGATAAATTCGATGCAACCAAGCATAAGTATGAGGCGCAAGTCTTTTCATTTTGTTCGCGGCTTCAGGGTCAACCAGGTTCATACCGAGTTGACCATAAGCACTGGCATCAGCAATGGTAAACTGATCCCCTAATAAATAAGCTTGTTTAGACAGGATGGTTTCCATACCACTCAGATATTTTTTCCAGCTATGGTTCAGCAGTGTGTGAGTTTCAGGAAAGCCGATACGAGCCGGTGGTGTGAGCGATTTGGCAACGCCTGATTTGTAATTTACGGGCGCAATGCTGAATAAATAGGGACAACGTCTGACTTGTCGACGAGGAAAACTCTTCGAAAGTACCCAAGGTCCAACCGGAGGCAAAGCATGACGAAACTCTCTGGCTAAACGTTTGCCCATCTGATTACTTTTTGCGGAACCGACCCAGCGCATATGGTGAACGAGGTAAAGGCCGAACTCATCAAATGCTTCATCAATGAGTTGTGCAATAAAACGCAAGACAGGCTTTTCTGGGTACAGTGTCGAATGAGCATGGCTTTTTCTCGTATCTAACCATTGCGCAATCGCGCTACTGTCGTATTGAAAGTGTTTACCATCATGACTTAAAAAAGGGACCGCCGGATATTCATCTAAGTTTTCATTTAACGACGGATAGCGCGAGACACGCTTTCGCCGTTTCGCTAACTCTAACGATAATAGGGTACGGGTATTTTCAATATAACCACCCTGATCTGGCAGGCGGCGATAGGGGCGGCCGGCATGCTGTAAACAGGCTTGAAGTTTTAGTGTGAAACACGAAAGTTCAACACCCCAAATAATATCATCAGCCATAGCGTTTGCCTCTATAATAGGTGTTGCTGTAAGAAGCTTGAAATATCAGCGACTTCTTCAAAACAAAGCTCATGCTCCATCGGGTAGCTTTTATAACCTACTTGGAAACCCATTGATACTAAATCGTCATACGCTCTTCTACCTTGAGCTTCAACGACCATGGGGTCACGAGAGCCATGGTAGATATGAATAGGAATGTCTTTGTTTTCTGGGTTGATTTCAATGCTGTTAGCGGTTGCAAAGTAAGTAGATAAACCCATGAGACCAGCAAGTTTATGAGGGAAAGTCAGCGCTGCATGATATGCAACGGCACCGCCTTGTGAGAAGCCGGCAACCATGATGCGCTCGCTGTTAATACCTCGATCCAGTTCTCTTTGAATTAACTTATGTACTTCATCGACTGAATTAATTAATTGTTGCTCGTTTATTTTACGAATTTCTGTCATTTCAAGTATGTCATACCAAGCCGGCATCACATAACCACCATTCACGCTAACCGGAATTTGAGGCGCATGAGGAAAAATGAAACGAATGCAGGCATCTTCAGGTAGGTTAAGTTGTTTGGGTAGCATTTCAAAGTCATGACCGCTTGCCCCTAAACCATGAAGCCATATAACGGTGGCGTTAGCAGGCAAATTTTGTTGTTTATCGTTACAAAGCGGCTCAATTTCAATAAAAGGTAATAGCGACATCATCTAGACCTATAAAGCGGTAGTAAAAGCCGGTAAGTGTAACGCGGAGGGCTAAAAGTCGCTATTTTTAAGTGGTTTAACATTCTTTTACTTGTTTTTTGCGGTAAATAAATGGCTTTTTCCAAACGCTGTCTACACTGAGATTAAGCACCTACAAAATTTGTTGTTGATTTTAGACTTACTTTTTATATTTTACGTAAGATTTGAATTAATTTTGAGGCCAAGTTTACGTAAAAGAGTAATTCTTTGTTTTAGGATAAAAAGATGAAATTAGCAAAAGAAAAGAGTAAGAAATCTCAGGCAGCGTCTCGACCTGCTTTTAATCGCATGCTTTTAACAGGCCTAATGGCGAGCAGCTTTTTAGTTGGCTGTAATAGTATGGGGCAAAAAACGGATGAAAATTCTGAGCCTACTTCAGCGCCAAAAGCTGCGGCCAGTGCACCCATATCTAGCACAGAGTCTGAAACTGAAACAGTGAGGAAAGAAGAAAATGCAGACGCGTTAATGACAACATTAGCGGCGCCTGTTAAAGAATCAGTTGAAGAACCTGTTGAGAAAACTATTGAACCTAAGCCTGTAGTAAAAGCACAAGAAGTGGCAGTAAAAACTGTGGTCAAAGAAGACGTTGCACCTGTGGTTAAAGTGAAGCCCGTGGCGAAAGTTGTCGCAGAAGCGCCGAAAGAAAAAACAGTAAAAACAGCACCTAAGGCGGCGGTGAAAGTGGTGACCGCTAAAAAAGTCACAAAACCTAAGAAAACGTTGAATTCTAAGCCGCTGAAAATTAGTTTAAATGATTTGCCTGCAAATTATGATATTTGGCAGTTTAAGCAAGGCGTTGCCGCGTTAGAAAAAGGCGTGGTGGTGTCTACACCAACGTGGGAAATGGGGAAAGAAGGCTATAACTCACAGATTTGGGTGACTATTATGGAGAATCAGATTCTTATAAATAGCTCTTCTGATATTGATCAGAGTGCCGGTGCACTCGGCATTAAAATTAATGATGATGAACTTATCCCGTTTACACGAATAGAAGATAACAACATTGGTGTACTCGAAGGCAAATGGTTAGACCAGCTACAAGAGGGCGGTAAGATGGATATTTTCCTCGGCTTCTTTCCAGGAAAGACACCTCAAAGTGATGTCTTTAAAACCGATGTTAGTTTAGATAGTTTATCGAGAGTCGTGCCGACGTATCGTAACTTGTTGAAGTAATACTATTATCTGTAGTTAAGTCTATTCGAAGTTAAAACGGCCCGGAGCTAAAACTTAGGCGGCCTAAAACAAAACCCAGCTTCTTCCATTAATTGTTAAAAATGGAGGCGCTGTGGTTCAGTATAATGTCGGCCGATGCATTGAATATGAGGTTGGAAGACAATTTCGTAAGCAAGTTTTATATCTACGATTGATCTAAATCGTAGACCGGTAATTGCCTGTATTGAGTAACTGTTGCCGTAAGGATGAAATTTTTTGATAAGGCACTGGCTGATCCTTTCGTATCATTCTTATAGTTTGAAGCCGAGTAAATAAAACGAGTGATTTACGCCAATTATATTTTGTCATGTGAGTGCTTAGGGTAAAAAATAATCAGCTTTAGCCTTTTAAAACCAAATTTAGCCCCCATTTAGTTCGCTTAATATTTAAAATTCGTAAAAAGTGAATGAGAGCAACTATGTCTGAAACAGAAATAAAACTATCGACTAACGAAGAAAAAGCATCCTACGGTGTTGGTTTACAAATGGGCCAGCAATTATCGGCTGTTTTTAGTGGTGTTTCATTGGAAGCTGCAATTGCAGGGATCAATGATGCTTTTTCAGGGAAAGGTCCTCAGATTCCTGGTGAAGAAATCAATGCTGCATTCCAAGTAATTCAGGCACAAGTTGAAGCAGAAAAAGCAGAGCAGGCGAAGCAATTTGCAGGCGAAGGCGAAGCATTCTTAGCTGAAAACGCAAAGCGTGATGAAGTAACCGTACTTGAGTCTGGCCTACAGTATGAAGTTGTAACCGCTGGCGAAGGTGATATCCCAACAGCAGAAAGCGTTGTTAAAACGCATTACCGTGGTACCTTAATTGACGGTAAGCAGTTTGATAGTTCTTATGACCGTGGTGAGCCAGCTGAATTTCCAGTAGGCGGCGTAATCGCTGGTTGGACTGAAGCACTACAGCAAATGAAAGTAGGTTCAAAATGGAAGTTATATATTCCATATCACTTGGCTTATGGCGAAGCCGGTGCAGGTGGTGATATCGGGCCATTCCAAGCATTGATTTTTGATATTGAGTTGCTTGCAATCGTTAGCTAAGCAAACGCGCTATAATATCGATTTGATTTGAGGTGTATGCCTCAAATCAAATGATTAACAATAATACCTTACATCCCCCTCCCTTTTTGGTCATTTGGAACAGTGTTTCCAACACAATTTTTTTGATACATATACCTTTGTTAATTTTCTCGAAAATTGTTCGTGCTAGACTGCCCTTCCTAATATTTAAGCTAATTTATTCTTGTAGAGCAAAAATAACAGATGCCCAGTCACACCGAAGACAGTCACTTCACTGACAGCCAAACTACTGCCTTGTATCAAGCATTTGAACAAAATGGGCGTCAATCCAGTGCTTACTTTATTTTTCAAAAGCATGTTCGGTGCTTTGTCTCCGAAAACAAAATTGATCGTGTATTTTATGCGCGTCAAATCACCCCGCTAGGGCGCGTTAATATTGTCTTTACTAACCCGCTATGCCCCCGAAATAATATGTCGGCGTTGCTAGCAGAATTTTTAGCCACACAATGTATACCCACTTTATTTGTCGCGGTAGATCAAGAAGTCGCCGAAGCGCTAAGGCCATTAGGTTATTACATCAATCAAACGGGCTCAGAAAGCCGCATACCGCTGGAATCATTTGAGTTACACGGGCATAAAAAGAAGCAGCTTCGACATGCTTCAAATTTTGGTCGCCGGAAAAAGTGTGAAGTAAAAGAGCTTAAATGGGGCGAAGTGGATGCCGCACAAGTCAGGCATTTATCAGACGTATGGCGAAAGAGTAAAGGCGTGAGTACCCGTGAAATGCAATATGTGACCCGACCTCCTGTGTTTGGTGATGAATGGCGAGTCAGAAAATTTTATTGCATGAAGGGTGACAAGTTGCTGGCTTATGTTTTTTTTGACCCCTACTTTGAGCAAGGAAAGCTCGTTGGCTATTGCGCGAATATTTTACGTTCACTGCCCGAAAGAGAATGTAATGGCGCCATCGACTTTACGATTCTGGAAGCGGTTAAAATTTTTCAGCAAGAAGGCGTGCAAGAACTATCACTAGGTGTTGCGCCCCTAAGTAATATCCAAAAAGATGAGAATGACCGTAAAGGGGCGCGCTGGTTTAGTCAGCTGTTTTATAATTATGGAAATAGTTTATATGCCTGTAAAGCGGTGGCGTATCATAAAAGTCGCTATCGCCCGATCGAGACTTCTTGGTATTTATGTACTAAGGACGTTAGTTTATTCAAAGCGTATTGGGGCTTGTTGTTTGGCTTGAAGGTGCTCGGGTCAAAAGAGTTGTAGTCTTCTAAAGCGATAAATATATAGGCATAGCGTCAAGAATTGTTGGGGGGCGCTATGCTCACCCTAACCTACGGTATAAGCTGTTTTGGCTTAATACGCGTCGGGCATTGAGGGTTGTTTTGTAGTTTGGTGATGAACGCAATGAATCCCAACATCGGCGTCGCGTCAAGAATTGAATTGTCGGTTGGCGCTTTACTTAATACTTGAAGTCGTCATACATCACCGTTGTAACTAACTGTCTAACGCTACGATCTATCCCAAGGTAAAATAGAACGTTGCGCCTTTACCTATCTCTGATTCAGCCCATATCTTACCATCGTGCTTTTCGATCACGCGCTTAACCGTCGACAAGCCAACGCCCGTGCCAGTAAACTCTTTGGATGTGTGTAAGCGTTGGAAGGTCGCAAATAATTTATCGACATGTTTCATATCAAATCCTGCGCCTTGGTCTTGTACGATATACACGGTTTGATCGGCTTGATGTTGACTAAAAAAGCGGATGTCCGTTTGTTTGCTTTTAGACGAATATTTCCAGGCATTATTGAGTAAGTTCTCCAACACGGCGTACAGCATACGTTTGTCGCCGCTTACCTCTATGCCAGCTTCGATCTTCACACTGGCGTGGCGTTCGGGGTCGTGCTCACGAATATCTGCAATGATGGTATGGGCCATTGCACTCAAATCAATGCGATCGCGCTCAAGTTCTTTTTGTTCTAAACGGGCTAAGTCGAGTAAACCGGATATCAGCTCATCCATTTGCACACCACCACGGATAATTTTCTTAAACAGCATTTTAACTTCAGGGCTTAATTCATCCGTCCGGTTTGCTCGGGTGAAATATAAGCGAGAATACCTTCGAGTTTATCCGGTGTGGCCAAAGCGGGTTGCTCGCGTGATAACAGCGAGGCTAAACCAAAGTCGATAATTTGTACCCGGCCGCTGTTCTTTTCGTCAATAGTCGGATTAATCACTATATTGCCGGGGTGTAAATCTTTATGGATCACTTGGGCATGATGAATCACGCTGAGCGCATCGGCGAGTTGAACTGTGAGTTTCAAAAAGGCTTTGAGCGGTACTTGCTTGTTATCGAAAGTCTCGGCGTAGGCCCATAAATCGATGCCTTGGATGTCTTCCATGATTAAAGATGGGTTTCGTTGGTCATCAACCCAATCAACCACATTTACAATGCTTGGGTGATCCAACATCTCCAGCACTTCACGGGTAAAGGCTAAACGGGAATAACGGCCAGAGGTGTGTGTGGCTAAGGCTTCAGCCTTGCTACTAGATATATTATCAGTGTCATGGTTGTTCTCCTGACCTGAAACGGTGCGAACAATAACAGGTTCACCGTCA
>Ga0105350_10001890_pt1 | contig 12928 bp, 9 predicted proteins | sample EN1Hudsemesocosm_FD_83506 | JGI IMG/M metagenome (GOLD analysis project Ga0105350, IMG submission 83506) | Methane-oxidizing microbial communities from mesocosms in the Hudson Canyon - EN1E Hudson Canyon | ecosystem: Environmental > Aquatic > Marine > Cold seeps | place: Hudson Canyon... | reverse complement strand
TACCCGTATTGATGGCATTATTGTTCAAGATTTAGGGGTGTTTAACTTAGTTAAAAAGTATTTTCCTAGCCTTGATGTTCACGCCTCCACTCAGCTCACTACCCACAATGAAGGGCAGATAAAATTCCTCAGCAAAGTGGGTGCATCGCGCCTTAACTTATCTCGTGAGTTAAACCTTACTGAAATAAAAACCTTAACTCAGGTGGCTCACGAGCAAAATCTATTAACAGAAGTGTTCGTACATGGCTCTTTGTGTATTGCATTCTCCGGACAGTGTTATTCAAGCTCCGTTAGTGTGGGAAATTCAGGCAACCGTGGCCGATGTAGCCAGGCCTGCCGTGATGAGTATGAAACCACCGCTACAGGCAATAACTTCCCGCTTAATTTAAAAGACAATACGGCTTATTTTGATTTACCTGCGCTGGTTGATGCCGGGGTTGATTCATTAAAAATTGAAGGCCGAATTAAAGGCGCACATTACGTTTACACCGTCGTCGATAGCTGGCGTAAGCAGATTAATCGTTTTGTTGAAACTGGCCAGTTACTAGAAGATAATTCAAATCTGTATAAAGTATTTAATCGTGATTTAACGAACGGATTTTTCAAGGGTGACCTCACGAAGTCGATGTTTATTGATAGCCCTCGTGATTATAGTGTGAAGCATGCGGTTGAAAAAAGTAACGCAATATCCGTGGTACAAATTCAAGATGTTACTAGCGAGCTTTATTCAGATAAAAATGAGATAGGGGCTGAGCTTAAAGATAAAATACAATACCTCAGTATCGCCAAGCAAACATTAAATATCGCGTTTTCAGGCGCATTAAGCCAGCCTTTAACGATAAAAGTGGTCACTGAAGAACAATCATTTGAAGTTGCGTCAACTGAACGGTTAATCAAGGCGAGTAAGGCGGTGATTGATCAGGCTATGTTAGAAAAACGTTTTAAAAGCTTTAATAATGCAAGCTACGCTATTCAAGATTTAAACTTTGAAAACCTTGATGAAGGCCTAAGTATCCCTTTTAAAGATTTAACTACGCTTAAAAATAAAGTCGCTTTTCTATTAAATGATTCCATAGAAATTATTCCTCCTGTAGAAGTGCCTGCGTTAGTAAAACACCCAAAAGTAGAGTCAAAGCTTAAGCTTTCGTTCATGATCAGTGACCTAAAAGACCTGAAGCTTTGTGATGTTACTGATGCCGATATTTATTTTAAGTTGCCTGAAAGCTTTAAAAAGAACTGCACCAAATTTATTGATCTGTTGAAAGCTAACCCAAGATTAATCCCTTGGTTCCCTGCTGTATTAATAGGTAAAGATTACTTAGAAGCAGTAAAAATTCTTGAGCAAGCAAAACCTAAACGTATTGTTAGCAATAATACCGGCATCGCCTATAAAGCCTTTGAACTAGGTATCGACTGGATAGCAGGGCCGTTCTTAAACACAACTAATTCTTATGCTTTATTAACCTTACAAGAAACGTTGAATTGTTCTGGTGCGTTTATTTCTAATGAAATTAACCGAATTCAAATACGAAACATTGCCCGTCCAGAAAACTTTAAGTTGCTGTACAGTATCTACCACCCCATTTTAATGATGACCAGTAGACAGTGCTTTTTCCAGCAGACGGTGGGTTGCAAGAAACCCAGTATTGAAGATGGCTGTATGCTGAAGTGTGAAAAAGCCACCACCATTACCAATAAGAAGGGTATTTCCTTTGCTATTGATAAGCAAAAAGGGGGTTACCCCAGCATTTACAATGATGAGCAGTTCTTAAATCTTGATGTGGTTGATGATTTGTCGGGTCTGTTCGATGAGTTTTTTGTTGATTTAACCAATATTGGCGCAGGTTCAAAGGCCGAGCAGGATAAAGTTCAGTTAATTAAGTATTTTGAAGATTATATTGAATCTAGCGGTAAGGGCAGTACAGAAAATGCACCTCAGACTGATCTTAAAGAGATGATTACTGTATCGACTAATGCGCAGTATCAGCAGGGTTTATAAAGGAAAGGGCATCGTTAATGCGCACTACTATAATAAAAAGTATTAAATATATCCTTCTGTTCTATGTTACGTCATATAGTTTAATTTGGGCTGTTTCACCCACGGTTATTCAGTATTATATTTCTGAGTATCTTGATTCATATCAGCTGGTTATATCAGAAGAATCCTCTATTCGCTATAACCCTTTTATGGCCCATTTAGAGATAAATGATTTAACGGTGGCCAAGCGTTCTGATATTGATCATCCCGTTTTTTCTTTAAGCACGCTCGACTTGGAAGTTCGGCTTTATCAGCTATTTCGAGATCAAATTTATGTATCTGAATTTATTATTGATGGTTTATATCTGAACATCAAAACCCTTGAAAATACTTTTGAAGTAGCGGGCGTGGCTCTACCAGAATCAACAGAAGATAAAGAAAGTGATGAAACGTCTTTTCCGTATAGACTGGATATGCCAGAGTTAAACTTACAAAATTCATCCATTGAACTTTTTATTGATGATGCCTCACATACCGTAAAACTAAAATCGTTTGTCATTTCTGACTTTGGGGCGACTCTTGCTGCACAAAGTTTATTACTGAAAATAGACAGTGAGGTAAACCAGTCTTCTCTGTCTTTAGATATTAAAGCCGATTTGGATCATGGGGACGGACAGATATTTGTTGACCTCGATTTGAGTAAAGTGAAACTGGCTCGTTTTAAGCACCTTCTTCCTGAATTTGTAACCCGTTTCGAAGGCCTGGTTAGCTACAACGGACAGCACACCATTCAACTGAAAGGTGGAAATATCAACGTTGCATTTCAAGAGCTGTCATTGCTTATGGAAAATGTTGCTGTTGCACAACATGACCACCATCTGATCTTAGGCAAAGAGCAGTTTAATAGTCAGGATCTTCACCTTGTTATTAGCGATGATAAGGTGCAGGTAGAAGGTGAGGCTACACTCTCGCTGGATGACTTTAAGGTATTTTATAACGCTGAAAATCAGGTGTTAGCCGCATTTGATAATTTGCAGGCAACGGATATTGAATTCACTTCGTCAGAAGGCATTAACGCCGTCGCTTTAGGTGATATTAGTTTAACGAATGCCTTATTTTCGGATGATATTGAAGATGAAATTCCTGCCTTGGCTCAATTTTCACTATTAACGATTAAGCAGACGGCGCTATCCGCTCAAGGGCTCTCTATTGGTGAAATTAACCTAGGGGGCTTGCTTGTTGATGCACAGCTAGATAAAGAGAAAATACTGCTTAACTTGGTAGATATGGGGTCGGAAACCGAAAAACCACCCTCATCAGAACCGACAGAAGACGCTGAGTTTTCGATAGCATTAGGTGAGTTTAAACTCATTGATGACGTGAATATTCACTTTACCGATAACAGTGTTTATCCCGTTTATCAGCGCCATGTAATTATTAATACGCTAACGACAGGCCCTATTGACAGCCAGAAGCCCAATGAAGAAAGCCCTTTTAATATTTTAGGTCGAAGTGATAAATACGCTAATTTTGAATTTTCAGGCATTGCGCAACCGTTTGCTAATACGCCGGTTTATCACTTAGAGGGCTTCTTTAAAGAAGTGAGCTTACCGGGAATTTCTGCATATATTAAAGATGCGCTTCAGTACGAGATTCAAAGTGGTCAACTTGATTTAGGTATTGTGGTAAGCATAAAGGGTGATGAAATTGATGGCGAAGCGGATGTTCTTTTGAGAGGTATTGAGCTGACGGCTGCGGATGATCATGAGCCAGGAAGTTTGAACGATCAAACATCCGTACCCTTTAATATCGCATTAGGAATGCTTAAAGATAGTGATGGTAATGTTGAGTTAGCGATGCCTTTGAGCGGAGACATAAGTAACCCGTCTTTTGGCGTCTCAGGGTTTATGACGTTATTGGTTAAGCAGGCAACCATCGCAGCCGCGAAAGACTATTTAATGACGATGTTTGTACCTTACGCAAGTGTTGTGAGTATTAGTATTGCGGCGGGGGAGTATGCACTTAAACTTAGGTTTAATGATATGGAATATCCACCGGGCGAAGTCAGTTTGCAAGCCGAGCAAAGTGAGTTTTTAAGTCAGTTTGCTGCTTTGTTAAGAGAAAAAGAGGATGTTCATGTGAAGCTTTGTGCTGTCGCTACTGCTGCAGATATTAATAAGCCCGCAGGCATAGAAATAACAGATCGTTTAGATATCGAAAAACTAAAAGCGATTTCTACTCAGCGAGTGCATGCATTTAAAGATTACATGGTGAAAAAAGAGAAAATAAAGTCATCTCGGTTGTTGCTTTGTACGCCACAAATAAACTCAGCTGAAGATGCAAAGCCGAGCCTTACTTTTGAAACGTAAGTTGTAATTGCTCAGCGTATTTAGTTAAAGTTTATCCGTAGCCTTGATGCAGCGAAGCGGAAAGTATTTACCAGCTACAACCAGCGTATGGGGTATCTGCTACTACGGTGGTTAAATGATAGCTGTAATCGCCATCAATGGCTTGTGTACCTTCCAGCCCTGCATGTTCGCCGATGATATATGTCTCATTTTTATCAAGACCTGCTTCGCCATAAGCGTAGACATCGGTATCTGCATTACCATAAGCGCGAATGATATCTAGCCCTAAATCATTGGTTAGGTGCTCAATATATGCTCTTTTATAGGCTTGAGTTTGTGGTTGTAGTGGGTTTTCAGCATTGCTGTCGGTGCGTAGGTGCCAGCCGAATAAGCCTTTGCTGTTAAACCAGTTTCTTGTCATCTTAGTCATCCAGTACTGGCGACCTGTGATGTAAACAATCTGGTACCCTTTATTCACATAAGCCCAAACGGTATCAGTTGCATAAGCATGAGTTGAAGCAGTTTCTACACCCAGATAATCGCCTACTGCCTGGAAATCATTAAGTGTTAATGTGCCATCAATATCAAATAGCACAGCTTTACGACCCGGCTTCATAACCGTTAAATAGCCTGTTGCTACTGATAGGTCACCTTCAACAGCCATTTTGATTGTGTAGTCACCTTCCTGCTTATTCGCTACAGGAACAAAGATCTTGCCATCACTATTGGTTTTGAATCGACCCAGGTATTCCCAGTTTGTCTGGTTTGTACCAAAAATATAGGCTTTAACATATTCTTGTTCAAGGTCTTTATGTATCACTGTGCCGTAGTCAAACTTGCCGACTACCGTTGCTGTTGTGCCTTCTTTTATCATTTCATCATGTACCATGTGGTATGGCTGATGAAACCATGAAAGCATTTTGCTACTGAAATTACGGAAGCTTTTTTTGGATGGCTTTTCAAATGCAGGCGCATCGTAGACTGAAGCATAGTCTGGGCAGGTATGTGTTTGTGGATCAGTGTCTTGAGCTGCGGTAAATGACGAACTCATTGTCAGTAATATTATACTGAGTGTTGTTAGGGCAAAGTGTTTCATTGTTATTTTTTTCCTTTTATTCATGTTTATTAGACTTGCATTAGCAGCTCAAATATTGTGCACCAGCGTACCATTATAGAAAAGTAATAAAGTATCATTATGATAAATAGAGCACACCACTGTCATATTTATACAATCCTAACACTTCATAATTTATTGAAGCCTTGTTGTTATCAGCATGCCCCATCTATCTCATGTTGATTCAATAAAGGTTTGTTTGCTGCAATCAATATCGACTCAACAAGCTCTGTCTTTTCAATATAGAAGTCAAAAAAACATTTACTCAACCCATTGAAGGACACAGCTTCTATTACAAAAAAGGCCATCTGCAGCAAATATGATCCTTTAGGTTAACTTGAGTGTGAACCTGTCGTGTAAATCAACTTGGTACTATTTACAGTGCAGGACATATGCTGATAATTCCTCATGATAACTTGTTTATAAATAGATATTACGTAGTAAAAATAAGACTTATGGGAGCTAGTGTAGGCTGAGATGTCGAACTTAAAATCTCTTTAGACTCTAAAGTCCACTTTCAATAATACTAATAAATTAGGTGACCTGTACTATGATTACAAAAAAACAAAAAGCTCTACTTCCTGTCTTAGGGGGAGCGATACTATGTACAGCTTCGTTTTCAGTTTTATCAGGTGACTTTCAAGCCTTAGATGAGGCCTATCAGGGGATAGCAGAATCTAACGTTGTTTCTCAAATTAGCAATTACGCACCTGTCTTCGATTTTGATGGTGACAGTTGTCTTCCTTCTGCTGCCATTAGTCGCAATGGCAGTAAAAATGGTGGATTAAAGACTAGTGGATCTCAAACTGGGGATTGTCGATCTAGCAATTTCCTAGATTTGTCAAACACCTACCATAGGTGGGTGTCTAAGAGCTCAAATGGATCAGTGTATACCGCCCATGTTTATGATTTATATTTTGAAAAAGATCAGACTAGCTTTGGCTTTTTAGGTGGAGGTGCAGATGGGCACAGGCATGATGTAGAAACAGTTATCATGTATTTCACTAATAACACGCCAACTCATATGGCAGTTAGTGCTCATGGCGATTACACATTGAAAGCATGGGGAGACGTTGACAAAGTCGGTACACACCCAAAAGTGGTTTACCACCAAGAGGGCGGGTTGACCCACGCCTTTAGGTTCGCATCTGATAGCACGGCAGAAAACCCTTATGGTCAATGGGTAACGCCAGCTATAGTTAGCTGGTATGAAATGCTAGGTGATGGTATTAGCAATACAGCAATGAGAACGAATATTAATGACTTTGATTATGGAAGTGCAAGTTTTAAGTTTAAGGACGGCAGTTTTACTCGTACCATCAATAAGTCCGATGCACTTCCTGCGGGCTACCCAGGCTTCACCTCTGATCACGGTAATGAGGTGACAGGCTCATGGTCTAGCTCTTCTGGTCGTAGCACTACAGGAGCAGGCAACCTAGTTTATAAACTAGATGTTCCGTCAACGATGACTATCACTATCGACTTAACGTCGAGTGTTGATGCATATATGTACCTTCTTAATTCTGATGGTTCCACTTTAGTATTTAATGACGACGGTGGCGATGGCTACAACTCTCGTATAAGCCGTGAGCTTACTCCCGGGATCTACCAAGTGGTAGCTGCTACATATGATTCAGGACAAAGTGGTTCTTTTGCTCTGAAATCTAATGGTGGATTACTGTCTATTGATCTACCTACTATTAAAGTAGCCTTGCTTGGTGCTCACAATAAATATTTTGTTGCTGAAAATGGTGGCGGCGATGCAATTAATGCAAACCGTTCATCTGCAGGTGCATGGGAGAAATTTGATATGTCAGCCCTAAAGAATAGTAGCCATTGTGTTAAACATGGTGACAAAGTAACGTTGAAGACTCGCGACAGTTATTATTGGAGTGCTCAGAGTGATGGTGACCTAAATAGTGACAAAACATCTGTGGGTAGTTGGGAAACATTTACATTGACTAATCATAGCGATGCATCCGGTTGCTTGGCTAATAATGACCAGATCTCACTCAAGAGCACCCATAACAAGTATGTGGTAGCAGAAAGCAATGGCGCTGCAAACGCTGATCGTTCAGGAATAGGCTCTTGGGAAAAGTTTAGTACCAAGTTCCAATAACGGGTCGTAATCGACGATAATTTAGAGTGAACGGCTTAAAATACCCGCATCATATGGTGTGGGTTTTTTTTGTTAAGGACACACTTAAAGTTTAAGTGGTGTATCGGCTCCTATAAAATAATCAAACAGCGATTCAGCAAGTATTTCCCACTTTTTTAAAATTAACACAAGACTTGCAATGTGTATGCTGGTCAATAACTAAAAAATTAAAGAGTCGTTCCACCAATCTTTGGGAGTTAATTTGAGGGTGTTTTTTCTGTATTCGAAAATAACCCTTCAACTTCAGATTCTAATCTTGATATACCTATGCTTCACGATTTTTAGTGGATCAAGATTCAGTGCAAATGACAGGTCTGTTTTGGATGCAATCCAGCAATAAATCGCATATAGTTTTTACTTGACTTGATTTATAACAACACAGAATTTTCGGTTTGGAGACAAACAAGTGAATGACGTTTATACCGCATCAAGCATATATTTACGGATAGCACAGCAGTATTGTCAGGTACAAAATATTAATTTTGTTGGCCTGTGCGATCAGTTAAAAATTGATCCAGACACTACTCGCATTAACTCTATTCCACTAGAAAAAGTACTTGAGGCCTGGCAGTGTCTTACTAAGACCTGTAAAAATAACTTGTTTGGCTTTAGTGCAGGTGTTAATTCAACTCTAAATGACTATGGTGTATTTTCTCACGCCATTATGAACTGCGACAATATATATGAAGCACTCAAGCTTATTCATAGTTATCGCCACTTAATGTGCGATGCTTTTGAAAGTTCGCTTGATACTAAAGAAGGCGTGACTGAGTACATATTTAATATCTCGAATTTACAATCGCCGTCATCGCAACTTGTAGAATTTCATATGGCTTCAATTATCTCCCTGGGAAGAGACCTTGCTACGTCAGTAAAGCGTGACCACATTAAACCGCTAAGGGTTGAATTTTCACATCCAAAACACAATGATATTGCTTATTATAAAGAGTATTTTGATTGTGAGTTTTTATTTGATATGCCGGTTAATAAGCTGGTTATCGAGCATGAAGTACTAATGATACCAACACACTTCCCTGATGAGGCTTTATTTAAGAACTTGATCAATAAAGTCGAAAATATATATTGTGAACAATATGACGTAAATAAGACCATTCAAAAAACACGGCGTTATCTAGAAGATGCTGAAAATATAGGCGAAGCTTCACTGACTATTGCAGCTTTACAAGCAGGGTTCAGCGAAAGCACACTAAAAAGGCATTTGAAAGCTGAGGGAAGTTCTTTTCAGTTTTTATATGATGAAATACGCTATCAAAAAGCTAAAAAACTATTATTTTCATATAGCAGTACTAAGGATGTATCCGTACAACTAGGGTTTTCTAATCAAGGTTCATTTGCTCGTGCTTTCAAGCGTTGGTCTGGAATATCCCCTCAAGAATATGTCCTTTCTAATAAAAAATTTTAGACGGCCTAGCCCTGCAACATGGTCACCAACTTCAGTTCCATTATCAAACCCTTTCACCCCCTTGAAGCAAGGTGAAAGAGCGCTCAAAACCACGTTTGGAAGGGGTTTGCTCAGGCGCATGACCAAGATGCCATTTGCCTGCCATATAGGTATGGTAGTCAGCCCCTTGTAAAATTGAGGCGACCGAAACGACTCGATCGTTTAAGAAGCCTTCGTAACCAGGTTTCCCCGTTTGATTTGGCGATAGTATTTCGTACATGTGCCTAGACCAGCAACGTGATTATCATTTCCAGATAATAGCATTGAGCGGGTAGCCGAGCAGCTTGATCCTGCATAGAAGTTGGTAAACTTCACGCCTTTTTTCGCCAGCGAGTTGATGTTAGGTGTATTAATTTCACCTCCGAAGGGGCTTATATCTGAATAGCCCATAGAATACTCATTCTAAGTTCTTATTTTAAATTTTCATATAGAGCAACTACAACAAACATTATTAACTATCGTTATGACAAGGACAATCACCAAACTCAGCATCATTATCAAGCCCTTTCAAAATTCCACAATCCCCTGCGGCATGGCTATCATCACAACGATTTCGCAGAGCATGCAATTGTTCCTTTAAACCTTCAAGCATTTGGATTTTATTGGCTACAGATATTAGCTGTTCATCAATGAGTGAATTCACCTGATCACATTGAAGAGATGGGTTATCTCGAAAGTGGAGTAGAGCGGTGATTTCTTTTAGAGGCATGTCCAATGAGCGGCAGTGGCGTATAAAGTTGAGTCGCTCTAGATGCTTTTTATTGTACATCCTGTAACCAGAGTCATTACGGGGCGGCTCAGGCAGAAGCTTTATCTTTTCGTAATACCTAACTGTTTCCGTATCACAATGAGCTGATTTAGCGAGTTGGCTTATTCGCATTTTATTGTCCTTTTGCTTGACTCTGTAGTGGCTACAGGGTTTTTAATAAACTTAGTTGAATTGTTTGGTTAAAACAAGCTTTGAAGGGTTTCAGGAAAAAACTATGTCTGGTTGTGGTTGCGACGTTGAAATAAAAGATGCCTCGCAGAAAAAGGTGTTGGTAGTGCTATTGGCTATTAACGCTTGTATGTTTGTTGTGGAATTGGGGTTTGGCTGGGTAGCGGAATCTACCGCTTTGATTGCTGATTCACTGGATATGTTAGCCGATGCTGTGATTTACGGTATTGGGCTTTATGCGGTTGGCCGTTCTTTGCAGCATAAGGCTAACGCGGCACTTATGAGTGGTTACTTCCAGGGTGTTCTGGGTTGTCTTATTGTGGTCGATATTCTGCGAAGAATCTGGTTTGGAAGTGAGCCTGTATCGGAATTTATGATGGGGGTGGGGGTTGCTGCCTTGGTTGCGAATGTAATCTGCCTATTACTCATACTAAAGCACCGTAATGGTGATGTTAATATGAGAGCCAGTTGGATTTGTTCAAGAAATGATGTCATTGCTAATGTTGGGGTGATTACGGCAGGGGGCTTAGTGGGCTGGTTTGACAGCAGTTGGCCAGATATCGTAATTGGTGCTGTCGTTGCTCTCGTAATTTTGCATGGGGTAAGGTCTATTATCTATGAAGCCCATAAGGAACTGACTGAAAACAAAACAGGGTATTGCATTAATGACTGATCATAACCACAAGCATAGCCACAAACCTAGCCATATTCATGGTCATCATCACTCTGTATCAGGGCGAATTGGCGTGGCTTTTTTTCTTAATTTCTTCTTTACCATTATTGAGTTTGTCGGCGGCTGGTTAACTAATAGTACGGCGATAATGGCAGATGCGGTTCATGACTTGGGTGATACCTTATCGATTGGTATGGGCTGGGTGCTCAGTAAGCTGAGTGATAAAGGCGCAGATACGCATTTTAGCTATGGTTATCGACGGCTTTCATTACTAGGCGCATTAATAAACAGTGTGGTGTTAATCGCGGGATCTGTTTGGGTACTAATTGAAGCCATTCCTCGCCTTCTAAGTCCTGAGATGCCACACGCAGAAGGTATGTTTGGTCTGGCTATTCTTGGGGTAGTGGTAAATGGCTATGCGGCTTATAAACTGAGTGATGGAAAAACGCTAAATGAGCGGGTCTTAAACTGGCACTTGATTGAAGATGTATTAGGTTGGGTCGCGGTATTAATCGTGAGTGTTGTGCTGATGTTTGTTGACTGGCCCATTCTCGACCCATTGCTTTCTATTGCGTTTACCTTGTTCATTCTGTTTAACGTAATGAGAACATTAAAAACTACGATCAAGCTGTTTTTACAAGCAACACCTGACCAGGAGCTTCGAGAGCAGATCTATCAACAACTCCTGTCGGTTGAACAGGTGGCTGATGTGCATCACTTGCACCTATGGTCGTTAGATGGAGAGCATCATGTATTAACGGTTCACCTGGTTTTAAATCAGTGTCTCGATAATGGAGTACAACAAAGAATAAAGGCAGATTTAGCAGAAGGTTTGAAATCGTATCAGTTGGCGCATACTACAATTGAGTTTGAGCAGCCTGAAGAGCGTTGCAGAGATGGCGAGTAATGTTGTTGTAATATAAAAGTTGTTCTATATTAAAGTGTTGCTAATTAGGGGAGATGAAATATCCCGAATGATGCAGGTAACGGGTGAAGAAGGGGTGAGCTTTGAAACAAAAGCGCTTGTACGACGCTGGTTTAGCCGTATGACTGATACCTTTAAGAACCTGAATTATTAAGAGATGAATAGTGATGCTCATAATAAGTATTTGGGGCAGATAGATGCATTGTTAGGTGAAGCGGTGGCTTCAACTGCTTCTATCACTGTCTGACTTTTTACCTTCACCAGATACACTCAGAGCAATACCTATTAATGTGGTAAGAATTAAAATGATAAACACCCATAAATGCCCAAAAAACCAAGTGAAAAAGACACAGGCGGCACCTATTATAAACGCGTAGGACAGTGCTTTTTTAATTGACATACTTCTCAGTTCTTTTTGGATTCAACTTTAGATTAGTATACCTTTTTTGTTATTGGGTGTTTTCCAGAAAAGGTATTATTGGTTCAATGTTGGATTTATTATCCGAAACTGCGAATCATTAATTAAAATTTATGTGGCCATTACTTATATTGATTGTTGTGTAGGTGATGGTAACCTTAGTTATGGACGGAGGATTTCATGGCTAAGATTACATCAGAAACAAGCATCAAAGAGGGGATTAATGCCAAGACCTCTCAGTTCTTTAAGGATGTCTCTCAAAAAATGTCGGAGCTGAGTGATCAGCGCTTTTGTATCGGTATTACCGGGCTTAGCCAGAGTGGTAAGTCGACGTTTATTACCAGCCTTATTAATCAGCTGCTACAACATGAAACCTCTAGTCTGCCGGGTTTTTCCCCCGTACTTAATGGACGCTTGTTGAATGTTAAAGTGCACCCCTTGGAAGACCTCTCCCTACCTTCATTTCCTTATGATGATGCATATAAAGGAATAACCAACCCAGAACCCCAATGGCCTAAATCAACAGAAGATATTAGTGGCTGCCTGTTAGAATTAAGGCTAGCTAAAAAGGTTAGTAAGTTGAACCCTTTTGGTCGTGAGCAGTTTTCATTGTTTCTTGAAATTCGAGATTACCCTGGTGAGTGGTTACTTGATCTTCCCCTGCGCGAGATGAGCTATTCTCGTTGGTGTGCGCAGTGTAATGCACAATATAACCAGAGCCCCCGTACTGCATTGTTGGGAGACTTATTAACTGACTTGCAACAGCTAGACCCACTGGCAGAGGCGGATGAAGAAAAACTAAATGTCTTAAATATACGCTTTGTTCAATTTTTGCATGATTGTAAATACAATCGTGATAAGGGTGAAAGTAAGAGCCTAAGCCTGATTCAACCTGGCCGATTTCTTATACCCGGT
>Ga0105350_10001884_pt1 | contig 12951 bp, 14 predicted proteins | sample EN1Hudsemesocosm_FD_83506 | JGI IMG/M metagenome (GOLD analysis project Ga0105350, IMG submission 83506) | Methane-oxidizing microbial communities from mesocosms in the Hudson Canyon - EN1E Hudson Canyon | ecosystem: Environmental > Aquatic > Marine > Cold seeps | place: Hudson Canyon... | reverse complement strand
TTTGGTGTGTTTGGAATAGTCGGTTTGTCTGGATAACGCCTCTCTAATACCTTAATAATGACACTTGAATCTTGAAGAACTTCGCCATTCGGCCCAGTCACCACTGGCATTATGATCTTGCCAACTTTAGGCTCGATAAATCGTTTCAGTGTGATAATGTTTGGAACAACGGTTTTAAAGGAAATTTCTTTATACTGGAGATAGGATCGAACCTTTGCGGTATAAGGCGAAACTTCCCAGCCATATAAAGTATATTGATCGCTGGTACTGTTTTTCATGAGGATTCCTTATTTTTGACCTTAAACGTGTCGTGACATCTTATTTAGGGGGATATAGAGCGTCAAGACAAGTGTCTATTTTTATGGGGCAAGATCAGTGTGCTTGTTGCTGCTGAAAGACCTAGCTAGATTAGTCTAATTATCTGAATGTCGCTTGCTATGAGTTAAAAATACAACACTTAATACTAGGCTGACGTTATCTTGCAGTTGCGTAGTTTATTCACCATAGCTAGACTTGATTTGTTAGACGCAGTCTAGATATGGTGCTTATTAACTATAAGCGGGATTTAAATTGAGAAAATTCAATTTTCATAAAAGCTACCTAGTGAGAATAAATTTAATGTTGTTTTCTGGTAATTTCTTTGGCGCTGTCAGGCTGCTTTTCATATTACTTTGCCTGCTCATGGCCGAGCTTACCTTTGCAGTGGAACCAAGGAAAACGATTACTCTTGGTGTTACTGCCCCCGCCTTGAAAAGTACACAAGTGCAATTTGCAAAAAGAATCTATAACGACATCTTTGAAGATCTAAGTTATAAACTTAAGTTAGAGGTCCTACCTTCTATTCGCCTTGCTATGCAAACGAAAAGTGGTTTCATAGATGGAGAACTGATTCGCATGTCTAGCTATGGGAAAACGCACCAGCACTTAACAAGAGTTGATGAACCAATTTTTGAATTCGTTGTCGCTATTTATAGCAATAACAAACATTTAAACGTGGTTAGTTGGGATGGTCTCAAAGGTTTGAGCGTTGGCTACAGAAGAGGCGTTAAAGTAGTTGAAAATGAATTGATTAATGCCTTAAAAGAAAATGATTTAGTTCAATTTACAGATGTTCCCCGTGCTTTAAGAATTTTATCGATGAAAAGGTTAGATGCTTATGTTGGGGTCGAATCCCTCACGGATGAGTATTTAATACACCAGTCTGAAAAAATAAAATCAAATATCTTCAAAGTATCAAAGCCGAAGGAGGATAGTGCGCATCTTTTTTTAGGGGAAAAGTTCTCTTTTCTTGCCCCGAAGATATCTATAGCGCTTAAAAACATGAAACGTTCTGGTAGGTATGATGAAATTAAAAAACAGGAAAATAATGATTCATTTTAACTCAAAGCCTGCACGATTAAACCATTGGCTTTAGTATTCTAGTTACTCAACATTACCGAATATCACTAAATCCAAATAGCACCCATTTCTCAAAAGCGCTATGATCAATAATTATACAAATAGTTATATTGTTCTGCAGAGGGTAATATTGTGGCATTCACTATCAATAGCATTTCTCCCAACATTTCAGGTAACAGCGCTAATACAAGCGCCACGTCTTTTGAAAGACTAAGCTCTGGCAGTAAGATCAACCGCGCGGGCGATGATGCTGCTGGACTTGCTATTTCACAGCGCATGACCACTCAACTAGATGGATTTGACGCAGCTATTAGAAACTCTGGAGATGCAATCTCGTCAATTCAAGTAACGGAAGGCGCGCTAGAAAGCCTCAGTAAAAATATTGGCCGCATCCAAGAACTTGCCCTTCAATCTTCGAACGGAGCACTCAATGATACTGACCGGCAAGCCATTAATGCTGAAGCAGAGCAGTTAATTGATGAGTCTAATAAGATTTTAGAAAATACAAATTTCAATGGGAAATCGCTTCTCTCATCTGACGCAGACTTAAATGTACAGTTAGAAAGCCCGGGCTCAACGATTACCGTAAAAGGGAAAGATCTTGCATCTGAGTTTGAATCTTTAGGATTCGACGATATAGACCTGAGCACTCAAGCAGGCGCTAGCTCGGCGATTAATACATTACAAGATGCTTCAGAAGCCACCATCGAAAGAAGCTCAGAGCTAGGCGCTTCGAGCAATCGAATTGAAAGCAGTATTGAAAACTTAGCTGCCTCTAGCATTAATACCGCTGAAGCAAGAAGCCGAATCACAGATGCCGATTTTGCAAAAGAAACAGCTGATTTAGCAGCAAGCCAAATCAAGGACCAAGTTCAGATATCGGTTCAAGCTCAAGCCAACAGCAATCGGGAAGGTATATTAAAACTTTTATCTTAGTAGGTACTGAGATCTAAGTATTCTTAGCCTGACAACGTAATATATGCGTATCAAGTACAGGGCCAATCAAAACTGTTTCACCTAACTGAACCGCCACACTTGCACCAGAAAGCGCCACACCATCATTACGATAGATCGTCTCAGCTTGCATTGTTTCCCCTGCAACATTAATACTTGCTACTTCAGAGGAAGAAATATTTGAAGGATTGTCCACATGCGCTAGAAAATCAAATGCCTTCGGATGCCCTGCCGTGAGTAATTTTCCATTATCACTCCATTCTAAATTATCAACAGAAAAATCAAATTCAACACGATCTTGATACGTCCAATCAAGCATTGATGCGCCACGACTATAACGCGACACACTACGTCTAAGCGATTCTGCAACATATAAGGTTTGTTTATCTGCCGATAGTTCAATACCATTTGCCATTCTCAAGCTATCAATGACTACATGGCCTTGCTCCCCGTCAAAATACGTAACAGAAGACATCGGTAAACCAAGATAGTCTTCTAATTTTTGCATCACTGTAGCATGTGTAGAGCCATGGTCATTCGTGACAAAAAATTGATCTTTTGCCACAACGACCAAATCATTAGGTGAAGTCATTTCTGGATAACTAACTCTGCGCCGAAGAGTTAAAACACCAGGTGCTGAAATATCAAAAATATCTATTTCATGCTCGATAGCACTAATATGATTCACCACATAAAGTTCAAGCGCTTCACCGTTTAAACCCTTACGTAGGGTAATACCGTGCGGGTGAAATATCTCTGGCAGGTTCGCTTTTAACTGAATAGCCTGAGTGTCTGGTTGAGATAAATCTAAAAGCCAAATCCCACCATTTTCTTTAGTTGGCTTCCCGTCAAGTAAATAAGATCGTCGGTCATCAGCACCGATATACGCCACTTGATTATATGTATCAACAGTGATGTCTTCCCCACCAATCGGCCCTTTCAACTCATCACACTGAAGTGAGCCCATCTGCTCAACTGTTAACCCTATACCAGTACTATTAACGAGCCTAAATAATTGAACAACTAAAATAACCGTGATAAATGCAAAAATACTTATTTTTATTTTCATGACAAATGAATGACCTTTATTATTTAACCTGCGAATCAATTGCTAGGTGCCTGTCCGAGAATAGCAATCTAGGTTTTTATATAGTCATAAATCTATCGTGATAACTGAAATTTATTTGCGTGATAAAGCCAATTAGTTTCAATAATACTAAGTTTTATCAACAGCAAAAATAAAGAATAAAATTATGCCTTCCAAAAAGGTTTATTTACTTCTTCATAAACTTGCGCTCGTGTAATACCAATATCCACTAATTGCTCATCACTTAAGCTTAACAATTGACGTCGCTGCCTAGCACGCGAAGCCATTAGACTAATCTGCTGATACCATGCCTTACTCTTTACGGCATGGCCATGATTAGTATCTGCTTTATCTTTTGCTTCAACAGCCAAAAATCTAAATAATACAGTGAGGTCTAAAAATCTTAAGGTCATCATGCTTCTCCTGTTACTTTTATTTATATGCGTCATTTCAATACGTTTTACATACTGCATACTATAAAGCGACAAACTGAAGCAGAACAGATTCAAAAATATGTTATTATTACCAGTACAGATCCGAAATTCACTATCTGTACTGCATCCTTCTAAAAAATCTGTACTGGTATAGGGTAAAATAATGAGTACACCATTATACAAACAGCTGTCAGAGCAGCTTGCCGATCAGATTCGACAAGGCATTTACAAAACAGCTGAGAAACTCCCCTCTGTTCGCCATTTAGCAAAACAGCAGAGTGTGAGCGTATCCACAGTGATCATGAGCTACAACACACTGGAAGACTGGGGACTCATAGAAGTAAAGCCCAAATCCGGCTACTACGTTAAAGGATTAGCTCACAAAACGTTGGCATCACCACACATCCAACAGTCCACTTCGTCTCCTAATGAGGTCACAACATCTCAGTTAGTCATGGGAGTGATGCGTGCCTCAAGTGACCCTCGCTATATCAGTCTAGGGGCTGCGATTCCTGCCAATGACTTTCCTATTCTTAGCCAGCTAAAAAAGACGTTTGCTCAAATCGTACGAACTGAAAAGTTCTTAGGAATTGGCTATGACTCCACAAAAGGTTGCGAGCTTTTAAGACGACAACTCGCTAGACGTGCGGTCGATTCAGGCATACATGTCAGCCCTGAAGATATCGTAATCACCGCGGGGTGCCAGGGCGCTATTGGCCTTTGTTTGCGGTCCTTATGCCAACCAGGAGATATTGTTGCCGTCGAAACCCCAAGTTATTACGGTTTACTACAATTAATCGAATCATTAGGTTTAAAAGCAATAGAAATACCATCAGACCCCGTTACTGGCATGAGCATTGATGCGTTAAAGCTAGCACTAGAACAATGGCCAATTAAAGCTATATTAAGCGTTCCTAGTTTTAGTAACCCTGTCGGTACACTTATGCCTGACAGCAGTAAAAAGAAGCTCGTCGATCTAATTTACGAATATGACATACCTTTTATAGAAGATGATATTTATGGTGAATTAGGCTACAGCGAACAACGCCCAAAAGCTGTCAAAGCATTTGATACCCGTGGACAAGTATTACTTTGCTCATCCGTTTCAAAAGTTTTAGAGCCACAGCTAGGTTTAGGCTGGGTGATGCCAGGTAAATATTTAGAAGAGATTGAGTATGAGCGCTTTTTAAGTAGCTCAAGTCATTTTAGCTTGCCTCAATTAGCCGTTGCCGAAATTTTATCTCGCGGCAGCTTTGACCGTCACTTGCGTCTTGCGCGAGAAACATACCGCCAAAGGCGAGACCGTTTAAATGACCTAGTTTGCCAGTATTTCCCTGAAGATACCCGACTTTCAAACCCTCAAGGTGGTTTTGTATCGTGGTTGCAACTTCCTAATCAGACCAATGCAACTCAGCTCTACCTTCAAGCTAAGAAGCAAGGCATCATTATTGCCCCCGGAGAGATATTTTCATCTAATCCTCAAAAGTATCGACACTCAATTCGTTTAAGCTATGCCAATGAGTGGACAAAAGAGCGCGAGAATGCAATTAAAGTATTAGGTAAATTGGCGCGAGAGCTCGCGCCTTAAACAAAATATATAAAAACCTTTAAATAACTAGCTACGACGCTTCGGCGTCCAGGCCCAAACCATTTCCATTAATATAGGCTCTTTCCCATCCGCATCGCTTACAACAACGGGTACCGTTGTTTCACCCTTATCAAGTGTTTGCATTGCTGATATTTGCTCTTCGGTCAAACTCGCAACCGCTTTCATATTACCTTTAGCGCGTTTCACGTAATCAGCTTTAATCGTTTTGATCACCGGTACTGAGCTGTCAGGAACATTCATACCGATCAAGTACCCAGTCGCCGATTCAGCGATAAGGATACTCGCCACGGCATGCACAGAACCAATATGGTTTTGGACTGATTTTTTATTTTTTAAACTAATGACTGAACGTCGATCAGTTAACTCTTCAATCTTAATTCCAGCAGTCCCGGTAAATTTAACCAGCTTACCAAAAAAGGTAGTCAGCGCCTTCACGCGTAAAAACTCAGGCAAGCTATTAATATTGCTTACAATCTTGTTCATTTTATTCTGCTTAGCCATAAACCTTAATTCCTCTAGAAACACAAAAAATATGAATATTATTCAGTAACTGTGAGATTATACACATTTTTGGGAAAGTGGTTTCAATCAAAATAGTATCGATTTACTTCTAGGCGCGTTATAATCCCGCCACTTTTTTATAGGAGCAAACCATGAGCGACTTAAAACAAACATTCGAAGATACTGTTAACTTCGTCCAAACTGGCGAAGGTGATATTGAGCTTTCAAACGAACTTAAGCTAAAAATGTACGCACTTTATAAGCAAGCAACTGAAGGTGACGTTTCAGGTAAAAAGCCTGGCATGATGGATTTCATTGCACGCGCTAAATTTATGGCATGGGAAGAACTAAAAGGTTCATCTTCAGATGAAGCAATGCAAACCTATATTGACTCAGTAGAAGAACTAAAAAAATAATAAAATAGACATTTAAATGTCATAATTTAAGAGTCTAATGAACCCCCTAACTTTTGAGGGAAAAGTTCACGTAAATAGGCTCTTAAACTTGGTCCACGGATAATTAAATAATAACAAGCTTAACTCGAGATACTAAGTAACACAGGTCTTTGTAAAGTTGAGCAAACAAAATAAATATAAGAGACCACACAAGGAGTGTGAGAAAGCGTAATTTACGTTTTATAACTGTCTCGCTGTATAAACAAGGGGAATATATGAGCACGACAATCGCTCTAGACGAATGCCAACCAGGTTTATCATTTGAACTTGCGGAGGCAGTACGCGATCAGCACTTAAGCTCGCGCACTAGTCAAACATATCAGCATTGGATTACACAGTATCTTGCGTATTTTGATCTAAAAAGCCCTAACTCGCTTTCAGAAAAAAATGTAAGAGAATTTTTAAAGCATCTCGTGAAGAAAATGTCTTTATCGCGCGCTCGCTTAAATCAAGCAAGAGAAGCATTATTTTTTCTATATGAAAAAGTACTTAAACGGCCATTAAAGCGTAAAGAACTCGAGCCGAGTTAATCACAATTTTATTCAATGCATGTGACTCATCATGCATTGAATACACACTCGAAAATCCAAATATCACGCACACAAAATTCTAACCGCTCAATACTCTTATTGAGCGACGTTTATAAAATCACATTTGTTACGATGACTTGGAGATTTTTCCGTTCTTTTTATCTTCTTCGATGCCTTCACTGTTCATTTTAGATATAAACATATGGGCACAATACCCAGCCATACCGATTATAAATACAACTACAGCCAAACTTAATTGACCTTCAAAACTTGTAAACAGTTCAATTAATGCACCCATACTAATTCCTCTTCTTAGTTAATGATTTCATTTTAAGTAAGGAAAAAGGTATCAGCACTGATACAGGTCAAGACCGACGCATATAGCCTTTAATACCGTGAGTTCATTGCCAGAAAGCTTTAATTTTCTAAAAACCAAACAACAATTAATTCGACAAATAGGTATTTGCTTAACGAGTCAGCTAATGGATGTTCAACTGACGCGAGATTTCATTCAGCACTGACCACTTTTTAGAACACCAGGCAGGCGCCAACAAAATATCTTCAGACGCAGTACCAATCAACCGATGAACCACAACATATTCAGGTAGCATTCGAACTAGCTTAACAACCGCTTTAATATAATCGTCCAGCGCTACTGGAATATACTCGCCTCTTTTCCATTCACGTGCGAGCTGCGTCCCTTTCACAATATGTAAGGGGTGAAATTTAATACCATCAGTTCCCAAGTTAAGTACTTTATCCAACGATTTAAAACTATCACTGGTCGTTTCACCTGGCAAACCGACTATGAGATGGGTGCACACTTTTAAGCCTTTACTACGCGCTCTTGAACATGCGTCTTCATACTCCGCCCAGCCATGACCGCGATTCACTCTTGCCAATGACTCATCGAAAGCACTTTGAAGTCCTAACTCCAACCAAACATCATAGCCTTGGTTTTGATAACTCACCAGCAAATCCAATACCTCATCTGGCACACAGTCTGGCCGTGTACCAATAGAAAGACCAATAACATCTTCTACTGCTAAGGCCCGATCATAAAGTAGCTTCAGTTTTGCTGCATCATCATAAGTATTTGTATAGGCTTGAAAGTAAGCTAGAAATTTTTTCGCTCCTGTTCGACGAGCGATCACTGCCTTACCTTGTGCAATTTGAGTTTCAATCGAATCAGGTGCTTTAGCATTGGGACTAAATGATGAAATATTACAAAAGGTGCAGCCTCCTATACCTTTTGTACCATCTCGATTGGGACAAGTAAAAGAAGCATTAATCGATAACTTATGTACACGCTCACCATGCTTTTGCTGCATGTATTGACCAAAAGAGAGATAAGGATGTACAACTCGACCAGCCTGTTTATCTGGTATCGTTTTATCAGACACAATAGGAAATGATAATGACATATCCAAGCTGCTCACAGCCATCACAGACTATCTATTGGAGAAACAGAATCCATACCAGGCTTAGCATACCAATAACCATTACAATACTCGTCGCTGAGCGGAATCATATTCTGCTCGTCTTGCCCGGTCGATTTGAAGCGCTCGATCATAGCTTCTGTCCCACATTCAACAGGGCTAATGCGTAGCATATTCACCCCCATCGCCTCCATTTCAGCTTTTTGAGCAATCAGATTATAAATATCGGAAGACTGCGTCTGAAGACCATTCAGATTAAATAGTTTTTGCTGCTCTTGGCTTTTCACGACAATGCCTTCTGGGTAATCAATACAGCTGAATTTACAGTTGTCTTTTGGCAAATCTAGATAGCGCGCCGTAAAACAACGTGCGGAGTACGCGAGTGGCAAGTGCCCAAAACTAAACACTTCGGTTTCAATTTTATTCGCAAATCCCTGTTCTTCAGCCTGCTCCAGTATCGTTTTCAGACAATGTCCCGAAAGTTCTACCGGCATTACCCATCGAACAGCCCCTTTTCGCTGCATTAAGCCAAGCGTTCGAGCATTATAAATGTTCGTACTCGGCCCACAAACAAAGGGAACTTTCTTTTCAGATAAAATTTGTACTGCAGAGATATCATTCGCTTCTACTTTGACCGATGCTTTATCACAAATAGAACGCAAAGTACTTAACTCAGACTCTGCCATGAGTAAGGCCATACTAGAAATAACCACCTCTTTACCTGAATCTGCTAAACGATTTGCTAATTCCAGCCATTCAGCCGTACTAAGCTCCCTGCGCTTAGAACAAACAGTTTCACCAATATAAATCGTATCAACAGAGGTTTCTAACATGCGTTCATAAAAATCGAGCACTTTTTGTTTGGGCCAAAAGAATAAGATAGGGCCTAGCGAAACCTTCATTGTGATCTCCAAATACGTTTAAACCGTTCATTAGATAAATCGATAATAAGTAAATGCAATGTATTGCCAAAGTCAGTTATTGCCAAGACCGGGAATAAGCACCGAGAGTGGTTTGTGCACCTTCAGAGACTTTTGCTAATGCCTTAGACCATTGAGGCCGAACCTGAAACCCTTGAGGATTTCGCTCGAACTCATCAATCGCTTGTCGCCATACCTTGACCACTTGCTCTACATAAACTGGGCTTCGTTGCCGTCCCTCAATTTTTACGGCTTTAATCCCAATCGCATCAAGATCCGGTAACAAACCGATAGTATTCAGACTAGTAGGCTCCTCTAATACATTTGAGATCTGACCATCTATATCAAATCGCCCTTTGCATAAAGTGGGATAGCCCGCTTTTTCATCTTCCCCATAACGATCAATCAATACTTCATTTAAACGTGATTCCAAACCTGCATCCGTTTCTTGCCATCGAACAAAGCTTGCAGGCGAACAAGCGCCACAAGTATTTGGTGATTGATCGGTAAGATAAGATGAAAGATAACAACGGCCTTCAGCCATAATACACAAAGAGCCAAAAGCAAAAACTTCTAGATCGACAGGGGATTTTTTAGCCACCTGAGCCACTTGTTTTAAGGATAAAACTCGCGGCAGCACTGCACGCTTGATATTAAAGTTTTGTTTATAAAAGTTTAAGGATTCGCTATTGGTACCCGAGCCTTGAACCGACAGATGCAAATTCAAATCTGGGTGATGCTGTGTTGCATAATCCAACACTCCCATATCAGCACAAATAAGGGCATCGACCCCAACATCGGCTGCAATATCAACCGCTTTTTGCCACTTTCGCCAGCCATCAGGTTGAGAATAAGTATTCACCGCAACAAAAAGCTTTACGCCTTTTGCTCGTGCATAACTTAGAGCACTTTGCACCTTCGCTTCTTTAAAGTTCAAACCCGAAAAATGACGCGCATTCGTTTCATCTTTAAACCCGACATAAACCGCACTTGCGCCATTATCAACAGCTGCTTTTAAAGCAGGTAAACTTCCAGCTGGGCAGACCAGTTCCATGACTTTGGTACTCTTAGCAAAATAAGCTGCCTATTCTGCAAAAATACACACACGCCATCTATCCCCATTGAGAGGTATTTAAGCTACTCACACGAATTGTTTATATTAGGAACTTTTATTAGTTAAGTAAGCAAAACCAGCATTTAACCGACATGAAATAAAAGGTCCTACCATGGCATTCTCAGAAATGGCTTTCCCCAAATTTACGCTTCCTCCAAGTCCGCGTGAACTTTCAGCACGGTTACCTAAATTATTACTAAAGCCCGTCAGCTATTTACCTTTTCCTATTCAGCGCCTTGCACTGGCACAGATTTTAAAGCTGGCTTTTAAAGCCCCTTTAGCGGAAGGTGATTTAGACTTCTTACAAGGTCGTTGGTTAAAGATTGAAGTGAATGACCTTGAACTACAGTGGCTGTTTAGTTGCGGCCCTAAACGCGAAATATTGATGCGGAAACAGGGTATCAGTGATGTCTGCATACGAGGTAAGCTAAAGAGTTTTATTCTACTCGCTGCCCAGAAAGAAGACCCAGACACCTTGTTCTTTCAGCGCGATTTAGTAATCGAAGGTGATACCGATCTCGGGCTTGAGATAAAGAACTTATTGGACAGCTTAGAGTTAGATGAATTACCCCCTGAACTACTTTTTGCTGTCCGCAGCAGTGCCGAGTTTATGGCGTTATTTCCCGAATAGAGAAGTTACTTTTTTGGCCGTATCAACTAACTTACCAATACCGAATGCTCTTTAAGCAGCGAGATCAAAGTCAAAACGCACACACAAACCACCTAACTCTGAATCCAATAACTGCCAGCTAGCACCATGAATATCGGCTATTTTATCGACGATAGACAAGCCTAAGCCCGAGCCCTGTTGACCCGAACCGGTTACCCGATAAAAGCGGTCCAGCACTCTTTCTCGTAGTTCAGCTGGAATGCCTGGACCGGAATCCGCAATATATATAATCACTTTATTGTTTTCTCGGCTACACGACAATTCTACTAAGCCCTTATCGGGCGTATAGCGAATAGCATTATCTAAAACATTACGCAGCAAGCTACTTAATAAAGCGGTATTACCTTGTAACAGGCATTGATCATCGCTTATGTTTATACTGAGTTTCTGTTGCTTACCAAGGGCTTTATTCAACAGCATATTGTAAGTATTTTGGCATAGTTCACCCGCATTCACTTGGCTGAACTGCTCCTGACTAAAATTTCCTTCGGTACGACTTAGCGATAGCAACTGCCCCACTAAATGAGATAAACGTGCGATCCCATGCTTCATGCTAATTAAGCTCTCTTCTAGCTCGCCCCCTTCACTTTCATCGATGGCATTTTCGGTATGAATTAATAATGACGCCAATGGGGTGCGTAATTCATGTGCAGCGTCTCCCACAAAACGACGCTCTCGCTCATGAGCTTCATTTAAATGCGTAAATAAATGATTAATTTCCAATAACAGATCATTCACTTCAAGTGGCGATTCTGAATCCTCTACCATTTTAAGGTTACGGTAATTCCGCTCTTTTACCTTTGCGGCAATACGATACAAGGGCGCCAAGCCTTTTTTGGTCACAAACCAAACCAACAGCGCTAAAATTGGAATAAAAATGATGATGGGTAAAATATGGCTATTAGAAATATCCCTAGTGAGTTCACCGCGAATATCGGTACGCTCAGCCAGTATTAACCACCATTTATCATGGGCGGAATATAAAGTAAAAGCCCGCCATTGATCGCCGTTTATATCAATAGATGAAAAGCCTGAGCTTAATTTTGATAAAGGGCTACTGGGAGCAAAGGGCGATTTAATAACTAGATCTTCACCATCCCATATTTGAAAGGCCAATTTTCGTTCATACTCGTGCGCATCTTCGTCTTCATCCTCTAAGCCGTCTTTTAAATGCAAAGAATCCAGAATCGCTTGTTTATGTTTGATGCTTTCACGGTTAATAATGCCATGTAATACGCGAGTCGATTGCGCCAAATTGGCATCAAATATTTCTTCTACTTCATGCGCCGCATCAAAGTATACAAACACTCCGGGTAACACCGTCATGACCAAGGCCAAACCGATTAGGTTAAGTGTTAGATAACGGCGTATTGAATATTGTTTTTTGACCTTTATAGCCGCAGCATTCTCATTCATGTTGGTTTGTCAGCTTTGTAACCCATGCCTCGCACGGTTTTGATAAATTCAGGATAAAGTTTTTTACGAAGGTGGTGGATATGTACTTCTATACTGTTGCTTTCCACATCGCCATCCCAGCCATAAACCACATCTTCTAATTTAATACGAGATAAAATTTGCCCGGGGTGGTTAAGAAATTCCAATAACAAGGTAAATTCTCGACGCCCTAACTCCACCGCTTTACCGTCTAACTGAACTTCCATGGTGGCAGGGTTTACCTGTATTCGGTCATATTCTATGGTCGGTTCAGCGTGTCCATGCTGACGCCGACTTAAGGCGCGCATACGGGCTTTTAATTCAGCCATTTCAAATGGTTTTACGAGGTAATCATCGGCCCCGGTATCTAAGCCCACTATTTTATCGTCAAGCGTATCGCGAGCGG
>Ga0105350_10001878_pt1 | contig 12959 bp, 18 predicted proteins | sample EN1Hudsemesocosm_FD_83506 | JGI IMG/M metagenome (GOLD analysis project Ga0105350, IMG submission 83506) | Methane-oxidizing microbial communities from mesocosms in the Hudson Canyon - EN1E Hudson Canyon | ecosystem: Environmental > Aquatic > Marine > Cold seeps | place: Hudson Canyon... | reverse complement strand
AGCCGCTATAAGCAAGGCTTAAACCCGCTAGTAAATGATATACTTTTTTCATAAAAGCGCCTTCACCCAATAAGGGAATTTATAATTAAATAATACTAGTCACATCAATCCTACGCATAAAGTGATGGGCTTCGCAAAAGGCGCTTATCTAAAGTAAAAATGCGACTCTATGCTAAGTGTAAATTGATTCGTATTGGGTAGATAACCAGAAGCTTTGTTCAAGTTAATGTATGCCTATTATTCATCAGAAAGCCCTTCCTGATATTTTTGCCCAATGGCTAAAAATTGATCGATTGATGCAAGCATCAAATCAACTAAATCAGGATCGAAGTGTTTACCGCGTTGTTCTTTGAAAAAACTGAATATCTCATCTAAAGGCCAGGCCTTTTTATAACAGCGAGCGTGTCCAAGCGCATCAAACACATCGGCAATAGCAGTAACACGTCCGGCAAAGCTAATTTCTTTGCCCTTTAATCCGCGCGGGTAGCCGCTACCATCCCATTTTTCATGATGTTCATGGGCAATGGTGGCCGCAGTTTTTAGTAAGGGCCGATGTGAAACGGATAGCATTTTATAGCCTAGCTCACTATGTGTTTGCATAACGCGCCACTCGTCGGCATCTAATTTTCCTGGTTTATGTAAGATATGATCAGCAATACCGACCTTGCCTATATCATGCATAGGTGAAGCTTGTTTAATGATCCATGCATCTTCACTACCGGCTAAATGTGCGAGTAAATAACAATATTCAGCAACTCGTTTAATATGTAAGCCAGTTTCATGGGAGCGCGTTTCACAGATTTCTCCCATAGTCATAATGGCTTCACGCTGTGTTTCGATGATTTCTTGGGTTAGTGCTTCTGCTTTTTCCATGCCTAATTCAATTTTAGCCTCCATATCATCCTGATAGGCTTTTAATTGCACATGAGTAGAAACGCGCGCCTTGACTTCTTCAAATTGAAAAGGTTTGCTTATATAGTCAAGACCACCCACTTGAAAAGCTTTTAATTTGTCCTCAATATCGCTTAAAGCACTGATAAAAAGCACGGGGATATCTTTAGTCGAATGCTGGTTTTTTAGTATTCGACAAACCTCATAACCATCCATCTCAGGCATTTTAATGTCTAATAAAATAAGGTCAGGTAATTGGTGTTCAACCGCCTTTAAAGCTAATTTACCACTTGAGGCGGGACGAACTTTATAACCGGCTTCTTTAAGGATATTTGACAGCAACTGAAGGTTTTCCAGTGTATCATCTACGATTAAAATATCTGCTGGCTGATTAGGATTTCGCATGGTGTAGGTTCTATCCGTGAGATTTTAGATAATAGCGTAATCCATTCTATTAAAAAACCTAGGGTTTAGGCTAGTTATTTAAAAAATAATTAATTTTGGAATAAGAAAATCAATATGAAGTTAGGACAAAAGCTTATAAGCTCAGCGTTGAGCTGGTTGCTGGCGCTGTTAAAAGTCGTCGTTGTATTATTTGTTTTAGGCATTGCAAAAGTTATTTTGCGTACTAATCCAGACTTGGCTGTTCCTGTGCTAGGAACTGCCACTATTCTATTTTTACTATGGTATTTCGCACCGCAGATAAAGCGCTTTTTAAATAATGAGTGACCTAAATGAAAGTAATGTTTTGGTGGGTGTATTGGTGTTAGATAACATAGTTTAATAGTTTATTTTGGCTAGAAGGTTGAGTTATTTGAAAAACGTATATGGTCTATAAATTGCTTAAATTAATGCATCCGAATATTGAAATGTTCGGATTTTCTAACGTTAAATTAATTAGGCTAAATAAAATATGAAAAAATTACTTCTTTTGGGTGTTGGACTACTTGTTTCTGCTATGAATGTTAATGCGATGCCAATGCATGAAGCTCCCTTTGTAGGCATTAATCCTGTGATGGAAAAGTGTCATATTATTGCTGAATATGATGAGTTTGCCTATCAAGGGCCTGCGGAAACAAAGCTAACGATCAATAAAAACTATGTCTTAGCAACGTGTAAAGCAGAGTATATAGTGGATAAAGAAAATCCAATTGATATTCAAGGAAGAGTTGAAGGAATTCCTTGTATGGTCGGTATCCCAGGATGGGCAGGCTTAGAAGTAAAAGGCCCTTCTGCAGGTACTGGTGGATTTACTGTGAGTCAGGGCGGTATTGTAACGGCTACTTGTAAAGCACCTAGATAATATGCTTACTTGGTTTTTTATGGCGGTAAGTGATTTTCTGCTGTAATAGACTGAAATGAAAAGGGGGGAAGAGCGGGGATGCTCTTTCCCCCTTTTTAATTATGCTGTGCAAAAAATAGAGCTTTGGAAAATGGTGGTTTTTCTGGTGTCAGGAGCGAAATATGCCCTTAATACTCCACGTCATAATATATATTCTGTACATCATCCAGGTCATTAAGCATATCTAAAAACTTCTCAAACATGTCTAAATCTTCACCGCTGATAGGTTTCGTTATTTGCGGTAAAAATTGAATCTCATCCACTTCAAAGTCAATTTCCCCCAGAGCATCAATTAGCGCTTGTTTGGCCTTAAAATATTCAGCTTGAGGTGCAAATACTGTGATTTTACCGTCTTCGCTTTCAATATCTGAAACATCCACATCGGCCATAAGCAAGGCTTCGAGGGTAGTTTCCTCATCATCATGCTTAAAGGAAAAGATAGCGGCATGATCAAACATGTGACTAGCAACGCCTTGAGTACCAATTTTGCATTTTGATTTAGTAAAGCACTGACGAACATCACCAAAAGTACGATTAGGGTTATCGGTCAGACACTCAATAATAACCATGCTGCTACCGGGCCCAAAACCTTCATAGCGAGCAGGTGCAAAATCTTCACCACCACCACCTTTGGCTTTTTCTATCGCTTTTTCAATGACGTGGCTAGGAACTTGGTCTTTTTTAGCGCGTTCAATCAAGCCGCGTAATGCCAAGTTGCCATCTGGGTCGAACCCGCCAGCTTTGGCGCAAACATAAATTTCACGACCATACTTGCTGTAGACTTTGGCTTTGGCATCTGACGTTTTTGCCATTGAATCTTTACGGTTTGCGTAGGCTCTACCCATGAGTTTGTTTCTCCACTAATAATGATGTAATTTAATGAATTTTACAGGGAAATATTTTTTGAGAAAACCTTTAAACAGCTAAAGTGACAACTGAGGCGTTCTGGTTTTTTGTGCGATACAAAAATAACAGGCACAAAAAAAGCCAGTCTAGGCTGGCTTTATTTTTAGCTTCTATGGTACCGAGGGCCGGAATCGAACCGGCACTTCCGAAGAAACCGGATTTTGAATCCTGTTTAAGCAGCTTGCCGCAACACTATACAACACTAAAATCAAGGTGTCACGCGTTTTTAGTGCTTGTTAATTACGGCTATATATTGCGTTTTATTGTGCTCATTGTGACATGAGTGTGACACGAAATAATAGCGTAACCCTTATGATTAGCTTAACTTACCACCAACCACAAAAAATCCACCCTGATATTATCGTAGTGGCTAAGTGTTTTTTATGAAAACGCTAGGGTAGGGTACCGACAAAACCGACTTATTTAATTTTCTCCGGTACCAGGCACAAAGTTAGCTAAAGATTATTAGCTCTACTTTTCTCCGATACCAGGCACAAAGTTAGTCATTTTTTTGAGCAGATTTTTTTATAAAAAATTAACCGCCTATGCTTAACTTAAAGCAACGAATTTCGTTGTTTTGAAATACCAATTTCTTTGCGGGTTAAGTCGTTTTCCTGTGCAAAATCGCGCACCTCTTCGGCTACTTCGTCATCCAAGGATAATAATTTTAATTCACTCTCCAAGCTCAAATGTCGCGCGCGCGCGCCATTTGCTTCAAGCAAGTCAGGTCTATTTTTTGCTAACTGCACATATCGCTTACACTGACTAGCGGAAACCGGCATATTCGCTTCAACCCAAGGCAGATACTCCCCATGAGCCATTCCAGCTTTAACCTGAATCAAAGCCGCCCCTCTTCGGCTACTTCATCATCTAGGGAAAGTAGCTTTAGTTCTGAGTTAATATCAAGAAGTTGACCGTGGTCAATCTCTTGAAGAAGCTCTGGCTTCTCTGTAGCTAGCTTTAGCGGCTATTGTTGCCTGGCTCCTTCTCAACTAAAACATAAAAAACGCTATCATCCGGTTTTTTAGGCATCTCAAGAACAAACTGAGCGCTTGATTTACCACCCGGGTATCTTAAGAAAAACCCCTGTGCCTTCGCTTGTCTCATTTCAAGCTGAAAAGTACATATTTGGTGGTCGTAGCCTTCATCAAGTGAAAATAACGTAGGGTCATAACCTAGCGCTCTAATTTCCGCATCAATACTTTCCACTGTTGCCTGTCTAGTTTCAATAGTCGCGAATGATTCACCGTCCGTATTGAATTTGGCTCTCTCACCAATTACATTAATGTAAAAAATATCAGGGTCTAATTTATTAGGAAGAGAACCCTCGATAAATTTTATTTTCTTCTGCTTGTATGGGCGGGATTTTTCAAGTTTAGCTAGCCTGTTTTTAATCGTCGGCATTTCGTTCATTCTCCATTTCTTTTAAACGGTCTTCAAATTCACTGATATGTTGCGTTGCGGTAATTGTTTTCAGAATATCGACCAATATTTTTGCGTCCTGCGGGGTAATCTCATCATCAGGTGTATTGATGCGAGCTAAGCGGTAAACACTTCTCATCTGGGCATTTAGCCCCTTTATTGTGGTTATATCATTGATTCGCTTAGCCATTCACCTTCCTGTTTTTGTCATTAACGGCGTTTAAGTGTCACTGTTTCTGGTTTTAACGTACTCGTTAACATCAACACCCATCTTTGTGCATACTTCAATTTCTTGGGCTGTTAATCCATGCGCCTGATCCGTACCGTTTTTTGCTGCAGTAAGTTCGCCCACACTCACCATGCCATCAACGGCAGGGTAATTAACCAATGCCGCCATTTTTAAAGACGTGATTTCGCCCGATTGATTGTTGTATGTAAAGACAGGTGAAATGTATCTGTACTCTTTATTTTTAATGTAATTTTTAGCGTTTTCAGTCCATTCAACACCAAGTGCGAATAGTCCTTTTCCCTCTACCCATTGAAGGTGTTTAAACCAACCAGCCGCCGGCGATGGTTTTCCATTCTTCGCGGTTTCAAGCGTTTGATGTTCATAATCGATCAATACATCGTCCTGTTGCCGATGGATTTCGTTAATTAAATTTTGAGCAATAGCGCCATTAATTTTCCATGAGTCTATACCCGCTGGCCGTCCGTCTTTGGCTCTAAAATCATTTGCGGGTAATAACTGCACTCTGTTCGAATTCGGCTCAACATCAAATGCTAGTAACGCGGTGGCTAGTTGGTTCATCCGTTACCCCTAAATATTAAGCGCTGATTTCTGAGCGGCCAAGATGCCGGCATCAAGTGGGTTAATATTATTTTTATCTACAAACCATAGTTCTTTGTTTGGCGTGTCTGGTAATGACTCCATACCAACTAATAAAGGCATTCTTAAATCCCACCTGTACATGAAGGTGCCCGTGTTTTCGCTTTCGCCTAATTCGCTCGTAATGCGATCTAAAGCAGAAATTTCAGCAAGGGCGGTAATCGCGTCTTTAGCTGCTTTTTCGTACCGTGCAGCTGCTTGGACTGCTTTGCTTTTGGCTAGCTGAGTTAGTAGCTTGGGTGTTAGCTTTTGAAGTTCGTTAAAGCTGCTTTGAACAATGGAGCGTCTGCGATTAAGCGCCGCTATTGTTTGCGAGGCCGTTTCGATCTGTTTATCAGTTGTTTTTTTATCCTGATTAAAGCTAATTTTCTCCGCCTCTATCTCAAGATCAAGCGCTTTAACTTCTGTTGCTCGGTCAACACCGGCGGCCATGTCACCCAACAACTCTTCACGTTGAAGGTTTAACGCGGGTAACGTGCTGCTTTCAATCTGAGAACCATTAATAATCTTCTGCTGCAAATTGATAAAACCGTCAAACCTATCTAATTCCGTTTGATCTGCATGAATCTTGGCCTGATGTTTTGATAGGTGGTTGTTTGTAACCAAAATACTTAAGGCAAATAATTCACTTTTAACCGCTTCAATCTGCGTAATGATTTCGGCTTTTTGGACGAGGTTTGCATCCATTTCGGCTTGTTCGGCTTCGACGACATTGATTGCTTCATTTAGCGTATCTTCGTCTTGATTCCATTTTGAGCGTTTAAAAGCGGCTTCGTGCCCATTAACTGCGTTCATTTTTTCAGCTAATGAGTGTTGATTGCTCTGTAATAACCGAATTATTGCTGATTGTTTTTCCTTTAAATCAGCTAACGTGATTTCTAAGGCTTCTTTATCTTCAATTTGCTTGTTAATTTCTGCTAATGTTGCCATTGTTATTCCTGTTTGTGGGTAATTAAGATGCTAGTGCTTGCTTAAGTAATACGGCGATCATGCCGGAAACGCTTCTCGATTCCTTGGCCGCTCGCTCTTTGATTTGATCTAGCAATGATGGTTGAATATAGATTGATTTAGTCATGTGAGAACCTACTGTTTTAGGGTTGCTTGCATTGTATCGAATTAACTAAACAATGTTTAATTAATTTATGTACACCTTTCAAATATGAAAATATCTCACTTATTCGGGGGCGTTTAGTAGTTCAATAGCTTGCTGTATGCTTGGTAGTGCAACGCGTTGCACTGTATCTAAAAGTAATTCAGGCAAAAAAAAGCCCGCAACTAAGCAGGCTCTAAGATTTAATAAAAAGGTTACTTTTAAATAATTGGAGGTTTTCCTTTTTGATCTTTATCAAACAAAAGTTGTGATTCTTTGTCCTCACAATATCCGTCTGTAATTACTCCTAATTCCATTTCATAATTTGCCCCATCAGGATAATATTTATCTAGGTTTATCGGTTTTTTGCCCTTGGTGGCCTCTCGAATCCACTCCACATATTCAATTGTGTCTGTTTCGTATATTGAGCCAATATCAGGCGGCCGCTCTCCAAACTTATCAATGTACGCCTGCATTACCGCGTTATATTCTTCGTTTGATATGTTCATAGTGAACCCTTGATATGTGAAAATTTATAATACAACCTGGATAATAAAAGTCTATTATTTTCAATAGTCACAGCATATTGAAGTCACGCTGCTTGTATATGGTGCGGCGTTTGTTCCATGCTGATACACCAAAGCCGCACTCGTCAATAATATCTAAAACAAAGGCCGCTTTCTTGTTTTTATAAGGTCGTCGGCACCTACCAATGCTCTGTATTAATCGGGTGGCCGCTGGGGTGTCCTTGTCGATTGAGGCGCTGACAGGTGCGGCGTAAATTAACGCCGATAACTTAGGAATGTCGATACCCTCCGATAGCAAGGATAATGTACCAATAATCAATTGCGCTTCCGGTGCTGCTGCCATTCGTTCGGCTCGTACCTTTGCGGGTAACTGACCATGCAACACCAAAGCCTTTACGCCTCGATCACTGCATAGTGAGGCCAATAATTCACAATGCCGAACCTGAGCGCATAAAATAATGGTGCCCATCGTTTTTGATGCTTTGATAGCGTGGCCTATAATTTTCAGGTTCCTGCTTTCGTCATCCACTAGAACGCCTAAAAATTCCGTCCAGCTCTCCACGTTGGCGCTAAATTCATGCCTTATAGTTTTAATACATACAGGCAGAACTTTACCGGCTAACTGATCTTCTTTAATTTCCGCGCAGATTTCACCCAACGCACCATGAATCATAAATTCTAAATTATCCCGCCGTTGTGGGGTTGCTGATAATCCGAACTTGTTCCTGGAATTAAGCTCATTCATTACTTTATAGGCTTGGCATGCTGGCAAATTATGACATTCGTCTGCAATGACTAAGCCGTAATTTAATGTCGATACATCACGTTTGCTCAGTGTTTGAGTAAGGCCAATAGTGAATTGCTCCCCCTCGGTGCTCTTACCGCCACCGATCATCCCAATAGTATCAGCATCGATGCCGGTAAATTGCACAATGGCTTTGTTCCATTGGTCTGCTAGGTCTTTTGATTTAACCAATATTAAAGTTCTTTGCTTTAACCGTGAGGCCAGGGCAATACCTGATACTGTTTTTCCTGCGCCTGTCGCTGCGACCATTACACCGCCCTTAGCATTTAGCGCATCATTAACAAAAGCCTCCTGATATGGCCTTAATTTTCCTGTAAATGGTATGGCTTTCGGTACTGTTCTGCGTTGGTCGATTACTTCGAGGTTAAATGTCTGTAGCAGATAATCAAGTATTCCTATTGGGGCAATAAGGCCGTTATCTTCTGAGCGATCTATTAAGCAAATTTCTCGATCAATACCGCGAATGCTTCGGCTAAAATTTAGCGCATCCTGGTACTTAGGATTTTTAAAAGTGAATTCGTTAATAATCTGCTTTTGAATTTCTGGAGTGGTTTTTATTTTGATCTGATTTTTTAGGGTTATTTTCATTTTTTAGCACCCTTTTTTATTTCTGGATTAATTTGGTACCGGATGCTTGGTTTTGTTTTAGTGGTGATTACTACCCCTTGAATATAATTAAAGTCTTCAAGTAATAACAGCGCTTCTTTAATTATTTCGACGCTTGATAGTCCACTCCATCCTGATCTATGAATATCCCTTGATGTAAAGCCGTCTAGCAATTTACCTTTTTCTATTTTGGTTAATATCAACCTTGCCGCTGTTCGTTCTGAGTTTAACCCAATGCCGTAAATACGTTCCGCATGAGTTCTAAGGTAGTCCGCCCATTGAATCGCTTTAATAAGTGCGCTTTTAGTCACTGGCTCAATAGTAAAATTTTCGCCAGCCGCCAGCTCAGCAATATGAATTATCAGTGCTAAACTCGGTACTAATGATCTGTATTTAGTTAAGTGCGATTCCATAACCGGATGTAACTCACCACTCCTTAGCTCTAGCTCATGATCTGTGAGCCATTCAATGAATAATACCTGTGCTTCTTGGTTAAATCGGATGTATGGTATTTCTTCATCATCAGGGGTAGGCCATTCGATCTTATTGGCAATGGCATCATAGACGTTGAAAGCATCTTCTTTAGCGTTTTTGTCAGGGTATCTGTCCACATACTCCCAGGATCCGTTTTGGTCTGGGTAGACTGCCAACTGTAGGCGCTGAATAAAACCATCATCGTAAGAACCGCCCGCCATATTGTTCATAATGTAAGGCTGTAACTTTGCCGGTTGAATTCCTCCTAATACGCTGGTTGTTATCGCCTGTATATCAATCGTACCTCTACCAATACGGTCATAAGTATATGAACCTAAACCACCAAACGACTCAATCCAGAACTCTTTATCATTGGCTTTGTCTTCACGATCTAAAGTCTTAAGCCAGCCGCTAATTTCATCCCTAAAGAGAAGTAAGCCATTAGGGTTTTCATTAAGCAGTTCGCCTAGTTTTTCAATGGTCGCATCGTAGACAATAAAACGCTTACGCTTTGGTGCCTCTGTTTCCTCTTCATTAGCCTGTGTGAGCATTTCTCGTGCTGCTGCATTATTGCCATTTTTAATAGCTGCTTTTGCTTTTACTCCTATATCAAGCGCTGTAAGCTTCATCATTTCTTGGTCAATTTTATAACCGGAAATATTGTCCTCGTGTCGCTTTCGCTCTTCTACTTCTAAGCGCTTAAGTGGTTTTAATGCCTCAGATAGTGCCGGCGTTTTCATTGCGCTTGGCCTACCTACAGCAAAACCCCATAAATTACCTACTACCAACCAGTCATCATAAGCTTTAGGTTTTATGCCTACAGCTCGACCAACTACAGCGGATAATGTGACCATTGCGCCTATGGCGGGGTAATCAGGTGGGCACTGCATACGCTCGGATATATCTTGAATCCAAGGCTTTAATGATTCCGGCAATAAATTGAAGTTAAAAGCATCTACTTTTTTCAGTGGGTCTGGAATAGGTTTTAACTCTCCCCACTCAATAGGGCGGTTATCTGGGTTAACGCCTGTTGTATCTAAACTAAAGTCATCTTTCCCTAATATTTTATCGTTTTGCTTCATAGCGCCTCCTTGCTTATAAATCTATTATAAGGATATGCAGGAATGCACCATTTAACGAATTTAGCGCCATAAGCTAAAATTGCCCTAGACAGCTCTACTAATCTCTCGTAATGTTCAATTTTTCCGCTGGAAAATATAACTACTTCTTTGCTATTGCAGAACCGCCATTGATACAGGCTTATATCATCCTTATAAGGTAAAACAGTCTTAATAATGTTGTTCAAAGGGACTTTTGCTTTTCCCCATGCGCCGCTACCCGTGCATACAATTATATAATCTTGATTTGGTGGTATGTTCTTCGCGTAGGGTGGTAATTTTCTTTTAATGTTCATTTGCTTTTGTCCAGTGAAGCAAATTAACAGGCAATTATCCAAAAAAGCGCTATACTTCTGTTGCGGTTGGTGTCGCACTTGTTGGATTAAAAGCCCTATTAATTTGCTGATTAATTAGGGCTTTTTTATGCCTGTAAGGTTTGCGCTACGCGTCCAGCCTTAACAATCTTGCTTAAGATGTATTCTCGAGCGTCATCATCTTCTGTGGAATGAAAGTACGTTTGTTGAGATACTCGTGCATTCGGATATTTTTCTTTTACCTGTTCAAGGATTTCCCGTGCTTGCTTCTCGGTTTCAAGTAGTGGCGATAATTTATTGTTTAGGACTCTAGCGCTTTCATAAACAACTTGATAGCAAACTACATCGAATTCACCTTGATAGTTTATTAGGGCTTCATATTCTGATTGTGGGAGTATTAAAGTCATGCTGAAACCTCCATGCAAGAAAATTTCACAATATCCTGCTCAATAGAATTTAACAGCAATCCCCACTCGTTAAAGCCATCTACCTCAGCCCTTAATAATGAAAATAATTTTACACGCTCTTTTTTTACATAGGCTAAATCCTGATCTCGCCACGCGTTCATGTATGCAACAAGCTCTTTATCATGGCCATGAAAGCCGGTTGTAAGTAGTACTTTGAGCTTTAGCTCTATACCCTCTATTGTTACCGCTGGCATTTTTGATAATTGCTCCATACGCCCAGCAACGTAGTCAGCTTGCTTGAAGTCACCGAACTCTAATGCATCAACTACGCTCAAAATAGAGTCTGCTACAGGTTTTAATATTGAAATAACACTCATGATAAAACCTCCATGCAAGAAAATTTCACAATGCAACCGGGGTATTGCTTGGCTTGATTAAAACTAACTTTTTCAGCAATTAAGCGTCTGGTGTCTTTTGCCAATACGTTGAATAGGGAGGTTTTGCGTTGGTTGTTTTGCTCGATCTCGTTAAGCATGCGCACCAGCTCCAAAGCATCAGCTTTTAATGTGGCGCGAGCAAGGGCATTTGAATCAAGGCAAAATGAATCGAGTGAATAACCGATTATCTCGACTTGTTTTTTTAGTGAGTTTTGTTTTGTGGTGCTAACGGAAATGGAAATTGTTAGCTGATTTTGAGCGTAGATTTTTGACATGGTAGCCACCGTTTGTAGAGTTTTAAGCCCAACACGATGAGACCAATCAAGGTGCTGGGAACTGGATAAGGTTGGTCTAATGGAACAAACGAGTCCACCCACTCTTACGAGTGCCTTACCCAGCCCCAACATAACGATGTGTAACTGAGTTTTACGCATAAAAATACCGCGTAAAAGCGGCTTATGCCGTTTGTTTCCAAGAGACCAATCTTGAGTCCTTGAATGTGTCAAGGGCGGCATCAGATTACTATTGCTTAATGGTGTTGTCAACTGTTGCATTGTGTTGACCCCCTTAAGCTTCTGCCAAAGTATCTTGCCAAGCAAAATATTTTTCAGCATTAATAAGGATTCTTCGGCCGTGTCGAATGATAGCGCCTGATTCTTTTAGGCCGTTGGTATCTGAGTTGAATATTTGCCAACGAATTGAACCAGTGCGCCCCTCGTAAGCAGGGATAGCATTAGCTAATTGTTGGACAGATAAAATTTGTTTTGGTTGAACTGTTGCAGCTTGTGTTTGCATGATACTCACCGTTTTAAGTTGGGTTTATACGTGGCTTGTTGCCTCGTCTGGTAAGTATTCTTATGAATTTTATGAATAAAAAAAACACGTTAAATGCGTTAATTTAGACACGTTAAATACGTTAGCGTGTTTTAAAGCCATGTATTTACTTGCTTGCATAAAAAAAGGGGCTCTAGGCCCCAATGCTGATAATCACTTATTTAATTGTTTTTTTCTTCCTTTTTTTCCTGTTATAAAGTTTTGTTGCCTCCACCAACCATCGAAACCAGAAGCCCATAATGATGAATCTATAATCATTAGTTCTTCTTGTATTTGGCCTTTCTTCATGTTTTCTGTATCAGGGTTATGCTCGTCTATCCATTTTTTAAATGCTTGGTTTTTTATTTCGTATTTACCGCTTACAGTTATCTTTTTTGTGGCAACTGGTAAAAGCTCATTTTCCTGATAGTTTTCGTTGATTACATCACTAGGCATAATGCTAGCCCCTGGCGACATAACTTGCGTGCCACTAACGTTTTTAATAAAAAAAGGCTCAAAATACACCTCACTTTCCTTTCCAAAGCTTTCAAAAACTGCACCATCTACGTGGGTATAGCACGGGTATAACTTCAGTGCATCAGCTGTGCGCTGGTGTCTTAAATTAAGAATGCTTTTTCTTTCGGTTAAAACAAAGTAACCTGCAACAGAAACTTCAAATGATAGTTTCGTTTTATTATTTATTGCATACCTTGTTTTGCTCTTGGTTTTTGCTGTCCACAGGCCACGACCTGAATAAAAAACTAACATGCTTTTGTTTTCCATACTCATCCCATAACCTTTCCTGATTACGTAGAACCCTCAGCATGCTTCAGAGAAAGGGGTATACTGAAAGTATAGGGCTAAAGTGGAGGATCGGGAAATGAGCAAAAATAAAGTTCAGTTTCAACCAGGCTATAGTTT
>Ga0105350_10001875_pt1 | contig 12962 bp, 9 predicted proteins | sample EN1Hudsemesocosm_FD_83506 | JGI IMG/M metagenome (GOLD analysis project Ga0105350, IMG submission 83506) | Methane-oxidizing microbial communities from mesocosms in the Hudson Canyon - EN1E Hudson Canyon | ecosystem: Environmental > Aquatic > Marine > Cold seeps | place: Hudson Canyon... | reverse complement strand
GCAGATGTTTTTGTTGAGAATATTAACTTGAAATTCAAGGCTCCGCTCATAGGTGAAGTATCTACAACAGCTATGTCTAAAGGTGAATCTCGTCGGTTGTTTCTAAATTTCTCTTCAAATAATGAGCAAGTTGGTATGATTGAATTAGCTGTAGAGCTAAGTTATGACAGAGAAGGAGCGCATGAGGTTAATTCAAAAGTTTTTCCTTGTCTTTTACCTGAGCCATTAATTAGTAAAGACTCGGCAACGCAAGGTTTTGAGGGAATGTTTTAGGTGATGAATAAAGAAGAACTAGATACTAAAATTTTGGAAAATTTTAGTGAGTTAACGATTGATAAAGCTTTAGTCCGGCAGTTGAAAATTAGAGATAAGCGAACGATCCCTTCATTTGTAGAGGAGTGGTTAATTTCACGTTTTCAAGAGCCAAATAAATCAAATGCTGAGGTTTATAACGATATTACAAGTTTTATGAGTAAGCATTTACCTGCGAAAACTGAAAAGGAAAAAATTAAATATCAATTACAGCTTAATGACTCAGTTGTATTGTTAGATCGCTTTGATGCCCGTATTGATATTAAAAATGATCGAAAATTAATTGCTATCCCTTGTATCGATGAGCGCAATGCTTATGTTACGAGTGATGTTTTAGAGCAGAATGATTCATTGTTAGAAGGTGGGCAGTGGGGAGCTGGACGACTCGCTGTACGAGAGGAAGGGAAAACTAAGGTAATTGAATTAATAGAATTCCATCCTATGCAGTCGGGTACGGTGCGCTTAGAGCAGCTAATTAATGCTAGAAAGGAATTTAGTACTCGAGAATGGATTGCGTTATTACTACGAACTATGGGGTATGAACCTTCCGCTTATAGTGATGAACAGCAAAATAATGTGTTGTTGAGATTACTACCATTAGTACAAAATAATTTGAATATGATGGAGCTAGCGCCTAAGGGGACAGGGAAGTCATTTATTTATTCCAATTTAAGTCGCTATGCATGGCTAAATAGTGGCGGTGCTTTAACTCAAGCACAGTTATTTATGAATCTATCAACTAAGGAAGTTGGGCTCATTGGAAAGTATGATCTATTAGTTTTAGATGAAGGGCAGTCAATTAACTTTAAAGGTGCTGATGATATTCATGCCAAATTTAAAGATTTCTTAGAGTCTGGGCAATATAGTGTTGGCCAAGAAAAAGTGACTAGCGAGTGTGGTCTGATTGTTTTGGCTAATATTGGAGTACATGACGGGCAGCCTAGGCAACCGGATTATATTAAAAGCTTACCTGAAATGTTTCAAGATGATGCATTGTTAGATCGTTTCCATGGAATTATTCCAGGCTGGAAAATTCCGCGATTTACAACTGAATCTGCTGCGCAAGGTTACGGTATTAAAGCGGATGTTTTTGGACAATTTTTACACCAATTACGATTAGTCAGTCATGTTGAGTTTCCGTATGGTGTGGTGCCTGAACTTAAAGGTGATAGCCGCGATGTGAAAGCCGTTACTCGACTGGCTTCCGCTTTATCTAAGTTACTATTGTTAAATCCTGATGACCCTGATTATGAGGAGTATGTTATGGCTCCTGCGAAAGACTTGAGGCAGCGGGTGAGAAATCAATTAGCAGAGCTTAACCCAAGTGAGTTTGGTGGTGATAAGCGGGTAATGAACTTGAGTAGCTAGGCTTCACTAGCCTAAAAGTGCAGCAATATTTTTTAATAAATTTAAGCGAGTTATGTAGGAATAAAACATGGATTTAAAGGGCGCTGAAGTAAGAAATTTTTATAAGTTAAGTTGTGATATTGGTACGAATGATGAAACTATCGGTGATATTAGAATTCCACATTATCAGCGTCCTTATAAGTGGGGAAAGGATATTGTTAAGCAACTTCTAGATGATTGGAGTATAGAAAATCAGAAAAATAATGATGGTGAGTATTTTGCGGGCTCTATTGTTACTGTAAGTACCTCTAAGGCTGACGTACTATTGCATCAGCTAATTGATGGGCAGCAACGATTTACAACAATTTATTTAACCAATTTTCTACTTTTCCTATTGTTACGCACGACTATACGAGAAGCTTTAGTTGGTAAGCAACAGCTTGCAATTTCAAGTTTATTGGATAAATTTAATACTTCAATAAAGTATGCCGTTACTAAGGATATGCCGGAAATTATTAATATTGATGAGCTAGAAGAATCTTTTGATGCTGGGAGTGATTCAAATGAAACGGCATTGCAAAAAATATTAGATAAATATTTAGCTATTGTTCATTTGCCTAGTGAGCCAGAATCCGAAGAGGGTTTTTCTGAAAGGTATATTGAAAAGTTATCTACATTTACTGAAGATTATTTACCTAGATTGTCATATGACCGTAGCTCTTATAATTTATCTTTATGCAAGGCTTTATCTAGAATTGTTGTTACAAGTGATAGTCAGCATGCCTTGAAAGTAAGTGTTGAGCGAGATGGCTTGACTAATGGGTGTATTGAATTTGTATACCTAGATGCAATTGAGCAAATTTTTACTTCCCTAGTTGAAATCAGTGAAGTGAGAAGTAAGGGTAAAAAACTCTCGCCCTTTAAAAAATCGCTATCAATTATTGATTCTGCTGTTGCATTTTTAGAAGGTGTAAAGCTTTGTGTTATTCAAACAGGAAGCTCTGAGGATGCCTATACTTTATTTGAAGTATTGAACGATCGATCTTTAGCATTAGATGACCTGGACTTGGTGAAAAATCAATTCTATCGCTCTTTATGTATTTCTAGTAAAAACACAAATATTAGTGAGGAAGATATTGATAAGGAGATTGTTGCTAGGGAAGAGCAGTGGGGAGATAAGGTTTTTAAAAATAACACGGATACCAATAATAAATTAATTGCCTTTTTAGCAACGACTTATTTAACTGGCTCCACAAAAATAGGGTTGAAGTCGCATGATAAATTTAGGGATGAAATTAAAGAGTATCTGAATAAGTATAAAGAGAAATATTCCTGTAGTGATCTTCATAAAGACTTTTCTGTTTTTGAGTGTATCCGGCAATGTCTGGATATATTTGAGGTAAAAGCTAATGGGCGTGTAAATAAAGCGCTAGAGGCAGAGTTTTCTAATAAAACTGATACTTTTAAAACGGTGCATTTGCTTCTTGCTTTAGGTCATGAGGGAGTTTTATCGGGACTTGTCAGCTTTATTTTGCAATATATTAAGTTAAATCACACTGACGTATTTAGTGTTGATATTGCTAAGAAGGTTTTAGGCGAATTAGTTAGTGATAGTACGATACATCAAGAAGTGCATGAGCAAGCTAAAATTTTCTGGAAAACAACTCTAATTGCCCCTGATTATAAGCCAGCTAAAGAGATAGCAAATCATATTATTCAAACGAACGATATAGGGTCGAAAGTACTAATTCCTAATAGCGCAAGCTTCGATAAGAAAACTTTGGAAAGTTGGTTAACTCCATGGCGTTATAGAAGTAATGAGGTAAGGGTTAAGGTTTTATTTTATCGTTTATTACAGTTAGACCTAGACGGTGATAGTAAATTGAAGCAAGCGGCATTTTCTTTGGGTCTTAAATCAGATGAAATTCAAAAGATGCATCTTGACCATATGGAACCATCGAGTCCAGAGGGGGCGGTACACCCTGCATATTACAAGTATGGGGAAATCTCTCGTGACGATGATGTGAATGCCCTAGGGAATATGTTTCCTATGCCTGGAAGTGAAAATATGGCTAAATCTAATAAGCCGATGTATACCTCTTTTGATTTTTTGGATAGCTCAGGCTTAAAAGCTCATTGGTTAACAGTGGGAACTAAAGTGTTATTTGAACAGCACCATAAAGATTCAGGTAAGGTAAAAGTTCCTACTCAGGAATTTTTTATAGAGCGAAAGAAATACTTAATTGATAAATTTTATGAAGCGATACTTTTAGCTTAAATTAAGGTGTTTTTAATACTTAATTTAACTACAAAATAAGGATTATTCGGTGGCTAAATTTTTTCCTGCACTTGATGATATTGATGATGGTGTACCCCAGAGCGAACGTATAGTTCTGCATGCTTTATCTAAGGCTCTTTCTGATGAATATTATGTTTATCATAGTGTTTCATTTATTGAAAAAAAGAAAAATATTAAAGAGGGTGAGGCTGATTTAATTATCTTCCATAAAAAACAGGGGTTACTTATTCTAGAGGTAAAAGGTGGTGGAATAAGTATAGAAAATGGCCAATGGTTCAGCGAAAACCGCTCTGGAAAATATAAAATTAAAAACCCTTTTGAACAAGCAAGAAAAGCTAAGCATGCTATGTTAGATAAGATAAAAAAGAAACATTCAGGTTTTGTTTCTATAGGATATAGCGTGTGCTTCCCACACTCAAAACTACCTGCAGGAGTATCCTTGCCAATGGATGTGCTTAGGGAGTTGGTTATTGATAGTGAGGTATTGTTTGATTTTAATAAATGCTCAAAAGTGGTGAATAAACTTTTTTCTGGATGGAACCAAGAGCAAAATAAAATAACGGCTGATTTTATTCAGCACCATATACTTGCACCTTCTTTTCGCTTGATACCAGATCCGAAGTTAAACTTTATGGAAATGGATGAGAAATTTCTACAACTTACGCAGGGGCAATACCAGTTATTGGATTGGCTTGAGGGGCAAAGGCATGCATTAATTACAGGGAGTGCAGGCACTGGAAAAACATTATTATTACTTGAAAAAGCTCGACGATTAGCTGAGCAAGGTAACTCGGTTTTAATTTTATCTTTTAATATTAAACTTTCTGAATACTTAAAAGCAGTGACGAAGGAGCAACCTTTGATTCATTGTGATTATTTTCATGGTTTTTGTGGTTATGCTGCAACATTAGTAAAAAAACCTTTTATTGAGCCAGAGGGTGAGGCTGCAGTTAAAGTGTTTTATGAAAAATATGCTCCTGAGGTGCTTATCGAGGCAATTGAGGAAGGTAAGGTTATTGAATATGACGCTGTACTCGTCGATGAGGGGCAAGATTTCTATGATGATTGGTGGCTCCCTGTTAGCTCTCTTGTTAAAAATGAGGGGTGGTTTTACATTTTTTATGATTCAAAACAAAATTTGTTTAAACGTAAATTAGACTACCCTATAACGTCTGCGCCTTATCCACTGAATGAAAATTGTAGAAACACGAGTAATATTTGTGAATGGCTTTGTGATATTAATAGTAATGCCGCTATGCCTAAAAAAGGATCACCTGTGGGAGTTAAGCCAGAAATCAATTTGTGGACAAACTATGAAGGACAGTTGGCGCAAGTCAGAGACTGCTTGAATGAATTACTGTCGCAGGGATATTTATTATCAGATATAGTGATATTAACGCCATACCGCAAAGAAAATTCCATGCTTTACGGGTTAATAAATGAAAAGAAGTTTACCAGCCTAATGATTGAAAGCATTATGAAATTTAAAGGGCTAGAAGCGTCTGTTGTTTTAGTTTGTGATTTAGGTATGAATAACTTCTCGAAGCGTCCTGATATGTTATTTACGGGGGCATCAAGAGCTCAGAAACAGTTGTATGTTTTTTGCCATAAGGATTATCCCTTAATTAAGCATTAATGCCAGCATTAGGATAATTAAAGTTAGGGGAGTTACAGAATAGTTATATCTTATAATCAATCGCTTATAAGGATTTTGCTGAGTTAGGGCTTAACAGAGTATTTATTAGCGATTCTGAATTATAGTAAATGGTAGAGAGTATAAATGGGTAATGGTATATATGAAAATTAGCGAGCTTAATCAAGTTGAAAAGTTTAAACCTGTTGATGAAAAAACAGGCCATAATTCGTATGCTTCTGCAGTGGTTAATGTGGTGCTACCTCTTAAACTGTATGAAATGACAATTAAGCATAGAGTACTTGCGGAGCTTGGGGAATTATCTCATTTTATTTTGAGTGTTATGTCAAAACATGACTTAACGATTTATGATGTTGAAGAGGTAACAGGGCTATCTGAAATGCAAATTAAACCTGTTGTTGATCGGCTGAAGGCGTTGGATTTAATAGATGAATCTGAAAATAATTTATCTAACGGTGGAAAAAGAACAGCTTATATTTTAGAAAATATACATAATAAACAGCTCCTTCTCTATATAGATCAAAATTACGCTAGTTGGGATAGTGATTGGTTTATCGCCTTAAAAGAGAATGGTTTTTTAGTTGATATGTCAGAAAATGATATTACTGTGCCTCTGCCAAAAGATGTGTTGTTTAACTATAAAGAAGATTGCTTTAGACAAGGCCAGCGATTTCAAAGTAATCATTATGAAATATTATCCTCTCTTATACCTGAGTTTAACCAAATTATTGATGATTCAAATAAGGTATGGGAACAAGAGTGGGATGTTACTTTTAGATCTAAGGCTGACGATCAAGATATGGGGATTCCAGTAGAGGTAGCATTAAAAAAATCAAATGACTCAAAAGAAATAAATAATGTCAAAACGTTATGCTTATATACTGAACTTTTGCGGTTGACTGTTAATTTTTCATCTCCTTTAGGTGTTGGTTTTAGCAAATTTAAAGAGCTCAAACCGATAACATTTGTGTATTCAGATAATGATGAAGTTATTTATGATGCTATCAAATTTGAAGTCAAATCTGATAAAGATAACCTCCTTTGTAGCAGAGAGTATTCCGATGAAAAAGAAAATGCACTAAACCTTTTGGCTCATTCATTAACTTTTATCGATGAAGAGATGCAGTTTTATTCACGAGAAAATCATTTTGATAAAGGGTGGCAGCTTCATGAATATTTATATTCAGAAGTGATTAGCTTCATTGTTGATCCTAGCATCATAAGAATAAAAGCATGAGAACTGTTGAAAAGCACCCATCTCTTACTGAGCATTTATTTAATGATAATAGAACTCAAAAGTATGGAATGATGATTGTACAGCACGGTTTCAAAGGTGCGGCAAAAAAAATCAATCCGGCCGCCCTCTATATAGATGCTACGTTATCAGTTATTGAAGCTGTAAACAGTTATTTAAAGTATGCCCGTGAATGTGAGAAGACGAAGCAAATACTAGCTGAAAATAGAATAATTAAAGCTGAATTAGATGCTCAATTGAAAATTATTAAGCTTAAACAAGAAACAATCTTAAAAGCTGGAAATGAGAGTGTAGAAGAGTTGTGCCGACTTGTTAAATTGAATGCTGAGCAAAGATCAAATATGCTTATTCAAGTAAGAAAACATATTGAAATTGCTAATAAAATGCAAAAAAACCTCAAAGCAGAGCGCGAGAATGGAATTAACTTTGAGCAACTTCAGAAAGCTCAAAAAGCATTAGATTACCTATTGAAAGCATCTCTAATGTTTATTACTAATAATCTTGAATAAGATAAGGAAGCGATAATGAGAAAGCCTCATTCAGTAAAAGGCCAATATATACCAAGAAATAAAACATTATCCACTCAAAAAAGTGATAATGTTTTTTCATCCAAAATCGATGTTGCGGGAATGATTGGTAAGCTTGATAGTAATCAAATTACACAATTAGGTAATAGTGTAATTGAGTTAACTAATAATGGCTTAGGATTAGCGAAAGAATATTTAAAAACAGGGCAAGTGTTAGCTCAAGCACAGGCAGAGATTAAAAAAAGCGAAAATGAAGTAAAAAAAGTATCGATTCAAGAGGAGACTAAGCAAAAAGAAATAGCACAAAGAGGTAGAGATAACGAATTAAGTTATTATTTGGATAGCAGTAAAGAAGCAAATTCACATGATCAAATACTGAAAATACTAGATCTGGTTGATAATGAGAAAATTACATCAGAACAACTTTCAGAACTAGTGACTGCAGTTAAGTCAATGGCATAATTATGATCCCATTATTAGTAGCAGGAACTGTGATTGTAGGTGCTAGTGTAATAGCATGGCATTATAATCAAAAAACGGATGCAGAAATAGGTAGGCAAAATAGAGCCTATAGAGATAGGGATGATATATATTCAAGATATAATTCAGAGCGCTCTAGCAATGAAGAGAACTATAGAAAACAAAGAAGGTCACAAGCTAAAGATTATAAAGGATTATTGCTTAAAGAAATTGATAAACACTTTGAGAAAGTTTCTCCTATAACGAAAGCATATAAGGAACTATATGATGCAATTGTTATTGAAATAAATTCTGAAACTACAAGCCCTTATAGAAAGTCAGCACTTCGTAAAGAATTTTCACTAATTGAAGATGCTCAAATTAGAATTTCAGAGTATGCAAAATATTTAGAGTTTGAAAAAACAAAAATAAACCAACTGTGGGGTGACAGTAGTTATGATTGGCTATTAGAGAGACCAATTTCTGACGCACTATTACCTTTGGAATGGTTATATCCAGGGAAATTATTAGTAGTTGAGCTAGAGGACATGGGTAAGCCTTTGGATAATAGCCGTCATATTTTGAAATTTACGGGCTTTAATGGAGAGCCAGAGCAGCAAAAATCTTTGGCTTTAAACTATGGAAGTGAATTTCCAATACTTGTAGTTAAAAATCATCATAATAATTTTTTCGGGTGTGTCGCTCGTGGCATTATATTTCATGATTATATTCGAATGGCTGAACCGTTAAGTATGACAGTGGATCGCTTTCGAGTGGGAGCTAAAGATTACTTATGTACTTTTAATGATGGCTTAGTAAGGGCGTGCTTACCGCAACAATCACTTCTTCAGCCAGGGCTGCGTTGCGTACCAGGGCAAAAAGTAGATGTATTTTTTGAAAGTTATGATGCTATTTTACAAATAGACCCTCTTGGTGTTTTACAAAAAAATAACAAGAAGCCATTCCCATCGATAACTGAAAAATTGCCTTCTATTATGGGGGGCGATGACTTTGAGTTATTTATAGAAGCTAATATAGAAGTATTAAATAAAATACCATCAGAGAGCTCTTTTTATAGTGAATTTACTCAGTGGTCCTTACTTGATTTTGATTCGAATAAAAGTTTAATTATTTTAGGTAAAGGAGACGTGGAAGCTCAATGTGAACTTTCATCAAATAATGATGGCTTGGTAATATGTAAAGCCTTTGTGCATCAGCTCCCTCAAGTAGGTATTGATTTACCTTTTGACTTTATATTACTGACACCAGATCTTTCCGCTAGCGAATTATTCGGATGGACTTATGGAATTGAGCAATTATTTGCATTTGCTAGTCAAGCTTCGGTTAACTCAACAACAGCAAAAGAAAGGGTTAAGCAAATAGAGTTTTTTAAACGCTGGGAGCGAGTTGTTGAATATCAAAAAAAACAAGAGAGTATTCGATGCGTTGAGTTTGAGCTAGTTCCATATCGTTTAAACACTACGTTCTATTCAATGATTGTTAATAGCAATGCTATTAACAATTCACTCGTAAATGATAAATCTATATATCATTTCATGAAAGATATCGAGACATCTGATTTCTTACAATTTAACCGAAGTTGTAAATTATTAATCTGGGATGCCGTGCATGGTAAATACTTACCTGCCGTTGATTATTCAAGACTATACAAAATTAATTATAAACTTGATAATGGCAATATTGAAATAGAAGCACCGCTGAATCATTTTAATAAATTAGATTTTTCTTTACCTCAAAAGTTTCAATTAGTTGTTCAAATCCCTAATGCTCCTCTCCAAAGACAGCAGATGGCTTTAGATGCACTTTTTGAAGATAGGCTTGTAGAACCTCGGTTAAAAGAAATTTTCTTATCTCCATCCTCTTATAAAGTTGAACAACAGTCTCATTGGCTTGAGGATACCATTACATGGAGCAGGGGCCTTACTGATAGTCAAAAAGGTGCAATTAAAGTAGCGCTTTCAGCTAAGCATATAGCTATGATTCAAGGTCCTCCTGGAACAGGTAAGACGACCACAATAGTTGAAATGTTATATCAATTGTTATTAAAAAACCCTAATCAAAAAATCTTAGTTGTATCACAACAAAATACCGCAGTAGATAATGCAATTACAAAATTTAAAAATGATTATCCAGATTTTGTAAATTCAAACGTAAATATAGTGCGAGTAGGCAATCCCGCTAAAATTGATGATGATATGGCAGAAGATCATTTTGATTTGGTTTTTAAATCTTTTATTGAAAAGTGTAGGGGTGATGCAACAAGTAGGGCTACTACGTTCGATGTTAACGAGCCTCTGGAGGATACCGAAGTCAATGCTAATAAAGGTAAGCTTGAAGCTACTTATGAGTGGATATCTTTGCTAACTCAACTGCAAGATACAACCAAAAATAGTAAGGTGTCAGATGAATTTTTTACAACTATGTTGGCAGATAAAAATTTAATAGGTGCGACTTGTGTAGGTTTAGCAGCCAGACATGCCGGTATTGAACACGTTACTTTTGATGTTGCAATAGTGGATGAGGCTGGTAGAGCTACAGTACCAGAATTATTAATACCTTTACTAAGATCTCGTAAGACAATACTTATTGGTGACCATCATCAACTTCCCCCTAGTATCGCTCCAGTTTTACGTGAAGATGCAGCAAAAGATGAAATGAAGTTTCTTGAGGAAACTTTTTTGGAAACAAGTTTTTTTGAGACATTATTTGAACAATTACCAAAAAATTGTACTGCATCTTTGGCTGAACAATTTCGAATGTCAGAACCTATCGGTGATCTTGTCGCAGAGCTCTTTTATACCAAAGATGGAGAAAGAAAACTCCATAATGGTAATAAAGAGCCTCTTGATACTACGGACTTTGTATCTCAGGGATGTCTTGTTTGGGTAGATGTTTGGGGGAGGCAGAATAAACAACATGGATCAACAAGTCTCGAAAATGAATTAGAGGCTACGGCTATTTGTTCTTATTTGAACAAACTCTCTAAATCATTTACACGAAATATAGATGTTGCAGTTATCACTCCTTATGGTGCTCAAAAGCGATTAATAAGAAAACTACTAAAATCTAACGGTGGGTCGCAGCAAATAAAACTAGGAAGTCTCACAATCAAAGTAGACACAGTAGATAGCTTTCAAGGGAGTGAAGCAGAACTTGTTTGCTACTCTACTGTGAGAACGCACGGGTCATTACAGTTTTTACTTGATAAAAAAAGACTCAATGTTGCTTGTTCAAGAGCTAAAGAAAATTTAATGTTTTTTGGTAATATACGAGCACTCGAAAATTGGCAGCCAAAAGATGGGGAGGTTAATCTTTTTAAGGAAATAATAGAGCGTGCATATAAAGAGAAATATATACCTGAGCGTACAAAAGAAAAAACTAATAACTATAGAAACCAAAAAGGCACAAAATATGGTTCTTAGTATGAAGTATTTACAGCCTCAAAAAAGATGCTAGCATTTTTTTAACCTTCTGCTAATAACCTAAGCTGCCGAACTCCTTTACTCACCATCACTGCTGCTTGGTTTATATCTTGCTCCGTTGTGTAGCGGCCAAAGCTAAATCTTACAGCTGAGTATAGGCGGTCGCCTTCAATACCCATTGCCCTTAAAACATAGGAGGCTTCAATAGCGCCTGAGTTACAGGCTGAACTTGATGAAGCGGCTACTTGATCTCTTAATGCAATGAGGAGGGTATCTGAGCTAACTTTATCAAAACTTAGGTTGAGAATATTGGGTAGGCCGTGTTTTATATCACCATTAATGGTTACGCCACCTAAGCTGTGTAACTGGGTCAGAAATTGCTGTTGTAATGTTTTGGCTTGTTGCTGTTCTTTAGCCATCTGTTGATGAGCTAATTCGAATGCTTTAGCCATGCCGGTTATTTGGTGGGTAGCTAAAGTTCCTGGACGTAAGCCAAACTCTTGTCCGCCCCCTTGTGTTAGCGGCTGTAAGTGTATTTTTGCGCGATTGCGAATAAATAAACAGCCGACACCTTTGGGGCCATAAAATTTATGAGCGGATAGGGAGAGTAAATCTATCGGTAGGTTGTTTAGGTTTATGGGCAGTTTTCCCGCACTTTGCGCAGCATCAACATGTAAGAGGACCTTACTTTTTTGGGTAATTTCTGCAATTGCTGGGATGTCTTGAATAATGCCGGTTTCATTATTCACCTGCATAATAGAGACCAATATAGTTTCTTCAGTGATGGCATTTTTTAGCTCATCAAGGTCAATAAGTCCTTTAATGTTGGGTTTTAAGTAAGTGAGGATGTAACCTTCTTTTTCTAGTTGCTTGCAAGTGTCTAGTACGGCTTTATGCTCGGAGAGGCAGGTAATGATATGCTTGCCTTTGCGGCTATAGGCGATGCCTTTAATCGCTAGGTTGTTGGATTCCGTTGCACCGGAAGTAAAGATTATTTCCTTGGCTTTGCAATGTAATTGTTGGGCTATGCTACTACGTGCGTGCTCAATGGCGGTATCCGCTTGTTCACCAAGGTGATGCTGTATTGAGCCGGAGTTGGCAAAAATACCTTCTAGGGTAAGGTGTTGCATCATGTGTTCAGCAACGGTAGGGTCAACTGGCGTTGTTGCTGCGTAGTCTAAATAAATCATTTGAGTCATGTTAGAAGGTTTTTAATTGGGTGTGATATTATTTTTACTAAAATAATTTGGTGTTATCTGCTAAATTTTATAGAGATAGGTAGGGATTAAATGATCAAAATAATTTTGTTTCTTGTTTTGTGGGTTATTACAAAAAGCTTCTTTTCAGCTTTGTTGTTATTTTTAGTTCTATGGTTTGTTCATTTTATGGTGAAAACCTTCTGGGCGCTAATCAGTGAATTTGGCTTTTTTACCGCTATTTTTATGCTGGTCACATTTTCATGGTTGCTTGGTGGAGATGATTAATGATTATATGTGATTTAGCGGTTCTGAATTATGTTATATAACCCTTGTAATTGTGGATTTTTAGTCCGTATTTGCAAGGTATTATGGTCAGATTTTATTGGTTTCTTCATATATAAGGCTTATTTTTTAGCATAAAAACGAAACCCTTTGATTTCCGTTTGGTTGTTATCGAGTATTGTTTT
>Ga0105350_10001871_pt1 | contig 12980 bp, 9 predicted proteins | sample EN1Hudsemesocosm_FD_83506 | JGI IMG/M metagenome (GOLD analysis project Ga0105350, IMG submission 83506) | Methane-oxidizing microbial communities from mesocosms in the Hudson Canyon - EN1E Hudson Canyon | ecosystem: Environmental > Aquatic > Marine > Cold seeps | place: Hudson Canyon... | reverse complement strand
TGCAAACTGTTCAAGTCAGGCCACGACCTCAGCCACGTTAACTGACGCTTGGCCAGTTGACGCGTTGCAATAATACCTCGCTCCCTCATTTCGGTCTTATCTAGCTTGCCATCTAGGTAATCCCAAACCTGACGATACCCGACACATCTCATTGATGGCATGTCTGCTGTCATATGACCTGAGCGGTAAAATCTCTCTACTTCTTCTATAAACCCACTATTAAGCATGATGTCAAAACGTAATGCTATTCGCTCATGAAGAACCGCTCTTTCGGGCGGGGCAATAGATAGATTTATCAAATTGTACGGAATGGGTGGCAAACCACCAATCCCTACGTCACCTTCAGTGTAACTTGCTTGCCCGGCATTTCCAGTCGCAGCACCTTGTTCTGACCAAATTTGCGTCATTGTCTTGCCGCTTACTCGGTATACCTCCAATGCTCGCTGTAACCTTTGAGGGTCTGATGGCTTGATTCGCGCCGCTGAAACGTCATCGACTTCAGCTAGCTGCTTATGCACATAAGCCCAACCATGCTCCAAGGCGTCTTGCTTGATTTGTTGTCTAATTGTCTCATCTGCCGAGGGTAAAGCCGCAATACCATTTTTTAATATTCGGTAGTACATCATCGTGCCACCCACGAGCAACGGTATTCTCCCCGTAGCTGTGATTTGCCTCATTTCACTTAGCGCATCTTCATAGAACTGAGAAACAGAATAACTTTTTGACGGGTCGATGATATCGATTAGACGATGTGGTGCTTTGTCAAGAGTCGCTTTATCGGGCTTTGCAGTACCTATATCCATACCCTTATATATTAGCGCTGAATCAACACTAATAATATCGCACGGTAGCTTTTCGCATAGCGCGATGGCTAGATCTGTTTTTCCCGCTGCGGTTGGCCCCATTAAACAAATGGCTGGCGGTAGCGTTTTCTTTGGAAGGATTAGTTCTGACAATTAGCGCCCCCTCAAAAACAACTTATCGAGTTCTTTCAGGCTCATCGCCGTCCATGTAGGTCGACCATGGTTACACTGCCCACTTCTTTCTGTCTCCTCCATGTCTCTCAGCAAGGCATTCATTTCAGGTATTGTTAAACTTCGGTTAGCACGAACTGACCCATGACATGCCATGGTAGACATTAACTCATTTGCTTTAGCTTCGAGCTGATCGGAATACCCATGCTCGATCATGTCACTCAACAGGTCTCGAACAAGTAAATCTGTATCGACATTTTGAAGGATCACAGGGACTTGCCTAATCGTAATACTCTCGGGACCAGAGCGCTCCATAAGCAAGCCGAATTTTTCGAGCTCACTCGCGCAATCTTCAGCTACCGCTGCTTCTTTGGTACTCACCGCTAGACTGATAGGTACAAGTAAAGGCTGCGCTTGGATACCATCTCGATAGAAATCAGTTTTCATCCGCTCATAGGTAATTCGCTCGTGAGCCGCATGCATGTCGACCAATACAAGTCCTGAGGAATTTTGAGACAGTATGTATATGCCATGTAGCTGAGCAATCGCGAAGCCAAGCGGAAAATCACCTTCTGAATATGGCTCATCGCCCACACCTTTTTCGGGATGCAGGGATTTATAGGTTTCTAAAAGACCTGTCGCTGATAAAGGCTCGCGAACTTCTCCACTACTCGACCCATAGAATGATTGGGTTGTAGCACCTACTGCCGAATTAGGCGTCACACCAGAAGCCTGCTGCCTGAAGGCCATCGCAGATTGTGGCCCATAACTAGGGTTCATCGTAACCCCCTCCACCTCAGCGATTTGCTTTATCGGCTGCATTGATTGGAGATTTTCGGGCAGCGCAGAAAATGGCATCGCTTCTCCATTTTCATTTGCGAGCTGAACATCTTCGGGCCGAATATCCGCCAAAGCCTTATGAAGACTTCTAAAGATAAAATCATGCACCAAGCGCCCATCTCTAAATCTAACTTCATGCTTCGTCGGGTGTACATTGACATCAACTAACGCCGGGTCTAATTCTAAATACAATACATAGGCAGGATGACGCCCGTGATACAGCACGTCACGATAGGCTTGTTTGATAGCATGCGTCACCAGTCGATCTCGAATAACGCGACCATTTACATAAAAATACTGTAAGTCGGCCTGACTTCTTGAAAATGTAGGCAAGGCCACCCAGCCCCATAATTTTAGCCCTGTTGCCTCCACATCAATTTGTACCGAGTTCTCCATAAAGGGCTTGCCGCACAAACTCGCCACTCGTTGCTCTTTGTCTCTTAAACCGGGAGCCACACGTAAATTATGAATCACCTTATTATTGTGGCTCAACTCAAAAGCAACCTCGAATCGACCCAGTGCCTGCCTCTTCACGACTTCTTCAAGGTGATTAAATTCAGTTTTTTCTGTTTTTAAGAACTTCCGCCTAGCAGGCGTATTGAAAAATAAATCTCTTACTTCTACGGTCGAACCTCGGTTATGCGCAACAGGGCTAAGCTTCGCGTCCATATCGCGCCCCTCGGCGAGCACCTGCCAACCCTGAGATGCGTTTTCTGTTTTGGAACTCAATAAAAGGCGTGAAACCGAGCTAATACTGGCCAGAGCCTCGCCTCTAAACCCTAAGGTTGCCACTGCTTCAAGATCATCTAGGGATTGTATTTTACTGGTCGCATGTCGACTAAGTGATAGAGGAAGGTCATCCTTTGACATACCTTCTCCGTCATCACGAACAAGAATCCGCTTTACACCACCCGACTCGATTAACACATTTATTTTCCGCCCTCCTGCATCGAGTGCATTTTCAAGCAATTCTTTGACGACCGAGGCGGGGCGTTCGACAACTTCACCTGCCGCAATTTGGTTTGCGAGACGGGCAGACAGTTTTTGTATTTGGCTCATAGGGTCAGATCATCAATCTTTTGATGCATTGGTATAGAAGTGAGCCGCTATGATATCGCTAAATGAAAACAGCGAAAAGCATGAAAAGAGAATATCTAGTCGTTGAACGAAAAGTAGGTCGATGTAGGTAGGGTATTCTGGTCAGACCCTACCCTAGAGGAAGGCGCTATCTAAGAAGAAGGTACTCTCAACCTTTGTCCAATCCACACAACATCAGAATTAAGTTTATTTATCTTTCTCAGTGCCTTAAGCGTTATGTCGTTTCGAGACGCAATATGTGAAAGCGTATCGCCCTTTTTGACCACATATTTCCATGAAGAGGACAAAGGCTTAAGCTTCTGCTTTCCCTGTTGCCAAGCCAACAATGTACCTGGCGGCGGAGCTTGAGAAAAATACTTCACGACGCCTTTCTGAATCGCTGCGGCTACTTGCGCCTGATATTTCTTAGACTTCAATCTCTTTGATTCGGCGGGGTTGGAGATAAACCCAGTTTCGACCAATATTGAAGGAATATCTGGTGACTTCAACACAACAAATCCAGCCTGCTGAACCGAGCGCTTATGCAACCTAGCAACACTTCCCATAGATTTCAACACATGCCCACCAACGGTCAAACTCGCTTTTAGGCTGGCGGTAGAAGATAGATCGAGCAATACCCCTGCGAGCACATCATCTTTATCTTCAAGGCTGACACTGCCAACTCCTCCGATTAGATCCGCGGCATTTTCTTTTTTCGCCAACCATCTAGCGGCCTCACTTGTCGCACCTCGATTAGACAAAGCAAACACCGATGCACCATGGGCTTGCGATTTCTTAAACGCGTCAGCATGAATCGAGACCAAAAGGTCAGTATTATACTTTCTTGCTAATTTTGTACGCTTTCGCAGCCCAACGTAATAGTCTCTATCTCGTGTTAAATATGCTTTAAACCCGGCTTTCGCATTAATTTTTTTCTGTAATTCTTTCGCGATCGCTAGCACAACATTTTTCTCTTTTATTCTATTTGGCCCCACTGCGCCGGGGTCTTCCCCACCATGACCTGGGTCAATCACCACCACAATATCTCTCTTTTTGCTAAGAATATCTGAAGGCCTAGCCACCGACTTCTTGGATAGCTGCTTTTGCTTTTTGGTCTTGGTATAAAGGTCTATTACCAAACGATCACCGTACTTATCATTCGGTTTTAACAAGAAACTTTTCGGTTGTGTCTGTTCTTTTAGATCTAGTACGATTCGCAAGTCATTCTTATTTCTACTAGCACTTCGAATCGACTTTATTGGTGAATCTGATAAATCAATATTCGCAAAATTGGCTTTTTTACTAGCTTGTGCAATATCGAGAACAAGCCTATCGGGTTTGGGTAGCATCATAATTTGATGCTTAACAGGCTTAGAGAGTTCTAATACCAGGCGAGTATAGTCAGGTGACTCCCAAATTCGTGCGTTGATTACTTTTGCTGGTGCGGCAAAAATATCCAGAGAGATACACATCATTAACAGCGTAGTCGTAATAAATTTCAAATACTGTTTTTTTGTCATTTGTGTATAGGGAGTCAATTGATCACCTTAGCCTGAGGAAAGCTGAGCTCAAGTTGCGAACTTACTGATTGAATTTTGTCATTGATAAAGTATATTTCGGCTTTTCGCCCAAGGTCAGAGATTGACAAGTGCACCTCTATATCTGCTTTCGGAATATAATCGCCACCTTTATCTGGCCACTCAATAAGGCATATAGATGCATCATTGTCGCTAACAGCGAAATAATCCCTTATCCCCATATACTCCAACTCTTCAGGCTCGCCTAAACGGTACAAATCGAAATGATAAATATTAATACTTCCGACTTCATAGGGTTCAACCAGCGTATAGGTAGGGCTTTTTACATTCCCCTGGTATCCAGCCCCGTTCAATATTCCTCTACTCATAGTTGTTTTTCCTGCACCTAAGTCGCCTTGAAGAAAAACCACAAGAGCCTGACCAGATAGATCACCTGCTTGCATCGCTAGCCGAAAAGAATCAAACAGGGCTCGGCCCAGAAGCAAAGTATCGCTTTCGTTATCCAGTTCTATGCCATATATTGTCATGAAAGTAATACAACCAATTCAGTTAATAGCGCTATATGGGTCATAAATTACGCCAACACACAAAATCACAACCATTCTTAATGTATTTTTTAAAAGAAGCGTATAGTTGACTGTAAAGCATAGCAAAACATTCCAGTTTTATCACGAATATGGATAATTTGATAAATAAATCCCCAGTTGAAATTCCAAGTGATTTTTCACAGCGAATCAAAGAGCACGCCTATGAGCTTGGATTCCAGCAGTTAGGCGTAACAAATACCGACTTGTCAGAACATATTGACCGTTATCAAGACTGGATCGACGCTGGGCATCATGGCGAACTTGACTACATGCACAAGCATGGCAGCAAACGCTGGCAAGCTGGAGAGTTAGAAGAAGGAACCCTGCGGGTTATTTCACTCCGAATGGACTATTTTTCTGACCCAAGCTCACCTCTCGACACTCTTAACGCGCAAGATAAAGCTTACATATCAAGATACACACTCGGTCGTGACTACCATAAGGTAATACGGTCTCGCTTAAAAAAGCTCATTGCATTCATTAAGAACGAAGCCGCAGATCATAAGTTCCGCGCGTTTGTAGACAGCGCCCCAGTAATGGAACGCGCTTTCGCCCAAAAGGCGGGCTTGGGCTGGTTTGGCAAAAATAGCATGATCATTAACCGCAAAGCTGGCTCTTGGTTCTTTCTAGGTGAAATTTATACCAACCTCCCCTTAGAAATAGACCAGCCTTACGAAAAAGAACATTGCGGAAAATGCACTGCATGTTTAGACATGTGCCCTACCGATGCGTTTCGCGGGCCCTATATTGTCGATAGCCGACGCTGCATTTCTTATCTAACAATTGAACTCAAAGGCAGTATTCCTGTCGACTTGAGAGCAAAAATGGGCAACCGTATTTTCGGCTGTGACGACTGCCAATTAGTCTGTCCATGGAACCGCTTTAGCAAGCCGACTAACGAAGAAGATTTTAGCCCCAGAAACAAACTCAACGACATCACACTAATCGAATTGTTCAGCTGGGACGAAAACACCTTTCTCGCGAAAACCGAAGGCTCCGCTATTCGCAGAGCTGGCTATGAATCATGGCTCAGAAATATTGCCATTGCACTGGGCAACGCGACCAAGTCAAAAACTATAGTTTCTGCTTTGCAGAGTAGAACAAATCACCCGTCCCCTATCGTACAAGAACATATTTCATGGGCACTTCAACAACAGCTAACTAAACAAAAAAACTAACAAATTTCGAACCATATTTTGTAGACAACATTCCCTTACAAAATTGGCGCCTATTTCGCCCTGCATTTCTATAAATATGTGCTATTTTTTAATAGCGTTATTCATTTTAGAAAATGGGACCTATTATGCCTGAAGCTTCAATCATGGTGGTTGACGATGTAGAGTCGAACCGTGTTCTTTTAAAAATGATACTAGAAGACAATTACAACATTATTGAGTGCGACTCAGGCCCCAGTTGTCTTGAGAAGTGTAAAGAACAAGCCCCCGATATCATCTTGTTAGATGTCAATATGCCAGAGATGACGGGATATGAGGTCTGCGTAGCACTACGGAACGAAACCAACACTAGCTCCACTCCCATAATTTTTGTATCCGCGATGGACAACGTAGAAGAACGCTTGGCAGGATTCGAAGCTGGCGGAAACGAATATGTTACCAAACCGATAGACCCCGAAAAGCTAGGCGAAAAGATTTCCTATTACATGGAACACAGGGGTGAAGTCACCAAGGCCAAAGAGGATGCGTCTGAAGCGATGAAAGTGGCAATGGAAGCCATGACCTCTAGTAGTGAATTGGGTCAAATTATCGAATTTGTTAAATCCTCTCAAGAAATCAAGACCTTAGAAGGCATTGGCGAAAAGTTCTGCGAAGTCGCCAGCGGGTTCGGACTAGATGCATCCGCCGTGGTATACGGCCAAACTAATTACTACGTTAGTTGCACTGCCAAGTCTATGGAAGCCAGAGTTCTAGAAAAATTCAGGAACTCAAAAGAGCGTATTATCAGTATCGGAGTTCGTACTATAGTTTGCACCGATCAGATGGGACTTCTCATTAATGACATGCCAGTGGACGATGAGAGCAGATACGGTCGATTTAAAGATCACTTAGTCGTTCTCTCCAGCATATGCGATGGCCGTCTATTAAGTATTAAACAACAACTGTCAATGAATGACCAACGTAAGAATGTATTAGGCCGTGTAATAAAAGTCACCGAAGAACAAGTCAAACAGTTAACCAAAAAGCTGACCATTCATGATGAAAGCATTCGACAGGTAATGATGAATATGATTGCCGAACTTGAGGCTAAGCTCTTCAACTTGGGACTGGACGAAGATCAAGAAGAGCAGTTAATGAGTTTGGCATATACTGCAAGTGAGCAGCTTGAAAAAATGAAAGGTGACGTTTCAGAATTAGAAGACGAACTAGGATCTGTACTCGAAGGACTATACGAAGTTCTGAATAAAAACAGCTAAATAGGCGTAAAGCTCATGAATAGCTCTCTCACTCATATCGCATGGATTGCACCTGACCAAGGTGAGATTCAAAGTAGCATTGACCATTTGCAAGCACATGGATATAACGTGCAGTATGAGCATACGGAGAAAGAGTGGGAAGCAGACTCAATTGACCATCAAACTGATCTCATCATCGTCAGTCATAGCCAAAATACTAAAGAAGCCATCAATATCTGCCTAAATGCCAAGAATTTCTGCTCAAATAAAGTTCTACCTTCTCTCCTAATCGCAAAAGATATTACTGAAACCGAAAAAGAGGAATATTTCAAATCAAAAGGGCATGGCCTAATCATCGAGCCATTTGGTCCAGATGAGCTACTAAGCAAAGTTCAACTCTTCATTGATTACCAGAAGACCAAAAAAGAGCTCAACACCCAAATGGAAGAAGTCAGCGAGATGGCAATGCTCGCAATGGAAAATTCCAGCGATCTTGGTGGTATCGTAAATTTCGTCAAAAACTCTATTAAGGCCAAGACATACGAAGAACTGTCCAACCATATTTTCGAAGCCGTGGGCAGCTATTCTGAAGATGCTCTAGTTGAAATAAAAGGTCACAAAGACTTCCATTATTTCTCCACTGAAGACTCGATAGACCCAAACGCTAAACATTTCCTAATACAACACAAAAATCTTGACCGGCTTTCTCAGTTAGAAAAATCCATACAAATCAATCACGAATACATTGTATTATTAATTAACGGACTTCCTATTCATGACGCGGCAAAAATGGGCCGAATATCTGATACATTGGTGATGCTGAGTGACGCAGCCAATCGTTTTGCCCAGTCATTGGCAACCGAAGAAAACCTAAAATTAGCCGAAGATTCAAGGCGCGCATTTCTCAACACATTAAGCCATGAACTCCGCACCCCGCTGAACGGCATTCTAGGATTCTCCAAAGCACTTTCCATGAAAAAAGAGGATCACCTCATTGGCTCATCGGGTATAGATGCACTGAACAGAATATTCGATAGTACAAGCCAAATTAATGCCATTGTAACGACACTAATAGATATTTCTCATGAAGCATCTGAAGATACAAGGAATCCCGAAAGCTCTATCGAAATAGAAAACCTTCTCTTGTTACTGAGAGTTCAGTTTAACAAGGCCTCCACAGAAAAAAATCTTGAGATTGAAATATCCTGCGAAGAAAACCTGACAACGTTTGGCGAAAAGAAAAAATTGTCCGCTATGCTTAATCATTTGGTAGACAATGCAGTCAAATTCACTGATGAAGGCAAAATCACGTTAAGCGCCAGTAGACAAATAAACGAAAACGAAGACGAATTTATTGAATTTAAAGTCTCAGATACAGGTATCGGCATCGATACCAAAGACCATGTACGCATATTTGAAGAAATAGGCCAACTCAATACAGAACACAACCGACGTCACTATGGCGTTGGACTAGGACTATATTACGTAAAACTTAGCTCCCAACAAATGAATGGCTATGTGGCAGTCGAATCAGAGTTAGGTAAAGGCTCAACATTCACATTAAAAATCCCAATGGGCTACCCTATTCCTGCCGAGCAGCCGACACAGTCAGGGAATATTGAAGACCTACTATTTTAAGTTAATTGAAAAGAATACATTTGCCAGACTAAATCTATATCAATATTTTTCAATATAGGTATTGCTATATCAAAAAATATTGATACACTTTATTCCATGACACTAAAACCCCCCACACCGAAAGCTACCTTACTTATAGACGACGCTAGCATTAGCGATACGGCTATAAGTTCATTTGGCCAAATGCTAAAAGCCTGCGGGGACCCACTTCGACTTCAAGTTTTACAAGTACTCAAATTTGACACCTTTGGCGTTCTAGAACTGACACAGCTGTTCGACACAAAACAATCGGGTATGAGCCACCACTTAAAGGTACTGAGCCAATCGGGGCTTGTAGAGGCTCAACGCGAAGGCAATGCCGTATTTTATCGTAGGCCTGCAGCAGAGCATGTTCAATTTGACCACCAGGCGATAGCACAACTACTCCAGTTAATTGATCGCTTCGAACCAGACCAAAAACTAACTAGCCGAATTGACACGATCCAGAAACAACGAGCACGTCAATCCAAAGCTTTTTTTGCAAAGAATTCAGAACGCTTCAAAGAACAGCAAGAACTAATTGCAGATCATGAGCAATATGCTCAGGCGAGCTTCGAACTATTGATTCAAGAAAATCTCCCAAAATCGGCAACAATAATGGAACTCGGTCCAGGCGAAGGTCTATTTCTTAAGACTCTCAGTCAATTTTTTAAGAAAGTCATCGCTTTAGATAACTCAGAAGACATGCTTAGAAAAGCAAAAGCCTACTGTGTAGGAGAACGGCTGACGAATATTGAGTTTCATTTAGGCGACACTCAATCTTTCGGCTTACTTGGAAAAACAGTTGAAGCCGTCGTAATGAATATGGTGCTTCATCACATTCCTCGCCCCTCTCAGATATTTAAAGAGGCCTTTTCTCTGCTAAACCCAGGCGGGCTATTACTCATATGCGACTTATCTCATCATAACCAGGAGTGGGTGAAAGAGAATTGCGGAGATCTTTGGCTAGGGTTTGAAATCGGCGAACTGACAAATTGGGCAAATTCCGCTGGGTTTATAGAAGGCAAGAGCGTATATATTGGTTTACGGAACGGTTTTCAGATACAACTACGAAAATTCAACAAACCCAAATAACTCACCATGCATACAAAATTTTATGTAATAAGCCTCGCTTATCTAGATAAGCGAGGCTAGAAAAAGGGTCATGATTTAACAAGGTATTTTCACAAACTATTAAGCTGTGGAAACGTCAATTTAGCTATGTAGTGGCATTGTCGCTACCGTAAATAACGATAGATAGGAAAACAAAATGAGCGAATATTCTCTATTTACCTCAGAATCCGTTTCTGAAGGCCACCCAGATAAAATGGCAGATCAAATCTCTGATGCGATTGTCGATGCGATAATTAAAGACGACCCAAATTCTCGTATTGCCGTCGAAACCATGGTTAAAACAGGCATGGCAATCGTCGCGGGAGAAGTAAGAACGAGCACATATATTGACTTAGAAGACCTAATTCGCGATGTTATTTTAGACATCGGGTACGATAGTTCAGATGTTGGGTTTGACGGTGCATCGTGTGCTGTATTGAACGCAATCGGCAAGCAATCAGCAGATATTGCAATGGGCGTTGATGAAGGTGACAGTAAAGATCTAGGCGCTGGAGACCAAGGTCTCATGTTTGGTTATGCGACCAATGAGACAGATGTGCTAATGCCTGCACCAATTTACTACTCTCACCGTCTGGTTGAAAAACAAGCTGAGCTTCGCAAGAGCGGTGCCTTACCTTGGTTGCGTCCTGACGCAAAAAGCCAAGTGACACTGCGCTATGAAAATGGAAAGCCTGTTGCGGTTGATGCAGTTGTACTATCTACTCAGCACGATGAAGATATTAAATTAGCCGACCTTAGAGAAGCCATATTGGAAGAAGTCGTCAAACCTGTATTGCCATCTGAATGGCTGCACAGCGATACGCTTTTCCACATCAACCCAACAGGCAATTTCGTCATCGGTGGCCCCGTGGGTGACTGTGGCCTAACAGGCCGTAAGATTATTGTTGATACTTATGGTGGAATGGCGCGTCATGGCGGCGGTGCATTTTCAGGCAAAGACCCATCAAAAGTTGATAGATCAGCAGCATACGCGACACGCTACGTTGCGAAGAATATCGTAGCAGCCGGCCTTGCTGACCGTTGTGAAATTCAGGTTTCTTATGCGATTGGTGTCGCTGAGCCTACGTCTATCGCTATCAATACTTTTGGTTCGAACAAAGTGGCAGAAAGCAAGATTGAAGAACTTGTGCGTAAACATTTCGATCTGCGTCCACAAGGCATTATTGATATGCTTAACCTTCGCCGCCCTATCTACAGACAAACAGCAGCATACGGTCATTTTGGTCGAACCGGAGCTGATTTCACTTGGGAACAGACTGACAAAGCTGCAGCACTAAAAGCAGACGCTGGTTTATAAGCTACCTAATTAGACAATCGTTGAGGAATTGAACATGAGTTTTACTGATTACAAAGTTGCAGACATGAGCTTGGCCGAATGGGGCCGAAAAGAGATTGAAATTGCCGAAGGTGAAATGCCAGCTTTAATGGCGCTCCGACGTAAATACAAAGCAGAACAACCTTTGGCGACTGCCAAAATAATGGGCTGTATCCACATGACGATACAAACTGCGGTATTGATCGAGACACTAATCGATCTTGGCGCCGAAGTACGTTGGTCTTCATGTAATATATTCTCAACTCAAGATCACGCAGCAGCAGCGATTGCCGCCGCGGGTATTCCTGTATTTGCTTGGAAGGGCGAGACAGAAGAGGAGTTTCTATGGTGTATAGAACAGACTATTCTTTCTGAGAAAGACGGCGACAAGGTGTGGGATGCCAATATGATATTGGACGATGGCGGCGACCTAACAGAGATGGCGCATAATAAATACCCTGACATGCTTAAGAGCATCCATGGTATTTCTGAAGAAACCACTACCGGCGTTCACCGTTTGCTAGAAATGCTCGAAAAAGGCGAACTCAAAGTACCTGCCATTAACGTAAACGACTCTGTTACTAAGTCGAAGAATGACAACAAGTACGGCTGTCGCCACAGTTTGAATGACGCAATAAAGCGTGGAACAGACCACCTTCTTGCTGGTAAAAAAGCGCTTGTTGTTGGCTACGGCGATGTAGGTAAAGGTTCTGCAGCATCTCTAAGTCAGGAAGGCATGATTGTACGCGTTACTGAAATTGATCCAATCTGTGCAATGCAAGCCTGTATGGATGGATTCGAAGTGGTTTCGCCTTACATCGACGGCGTTAACTCTGGCACGCTCGACTGCATCAACAAAGCCGTAATGTCTACCATCGACCTTATCGTCACCACTACTGGCAACGTCGACGTATGTGATGCAAACATGCTTCAAACTGTCAAGAAAGGCGCGGTTGTCTGCAACATAGGTCACTTTGATAGTGAAATAAACACTGCGTACATGCGTGAAAACTGGGAATGGGAAGAAGTTAAGCCTCAAGTGCACAAGATATACCGAAACAAGGCCGAAAACGATCATTTGATCCTCTTATCCGAAGGTAGACTTGTAAACCTTGGAAACGCAACTGGTCACCCATCTCGCATCATGGACGGTTCATTTGCAAACCAGGTTCTGGCTCAAATTTACCTTTGGGACAGAAAGTTCGCAGACCTTGCAGAATCAGAAAAGACAGCCGCACTCTACGTAGAAGTACTACCAAAGAAACTGGACGAAGAAGTTGCGCGCGATATGGTTGAAGGCTTTGACGGCGTTATCACTCAAATGACACCACAACAAGCCGACTACATTAGCGTGGCAGTAGAAGGGCCATATAAACCTGAGTCATATAAGTATTAAGTAATAGTGACGAATCGGTAGAAAGGCAGTATTGCCTTTCTACCCAATCTTAT
>Ga0105350_10001868_pt1 | contig 12985 bp, 9 predicted proteins | sample EN1Hudsemesocosm_FD_83506 | JGI IMG/M metagenome (GOLD analysis project Ga0105350, IMG submission 83506) | Methane-oxidizing microbial communities from mesocosms in the Hudson Canyon - EN1E Hudson Canyon | ecosystem: Environmental > Aquatic > Marine > Cold seeps | place: Hudson Canyon... | reverse complement strand
TGTTAAAAAGCATTCACAATGATCTGAGGAAATTGAGGCTCACTGCTTCATGAGTTTCTAACTAGTCTTGGACTAGGTGATACTGCTATTAAATTAGGCCAAAAGTGCCGGTTTGATGTTAATTCCACGTTTTTCAGGCGAACTTATCTCGCCAAGCGAGTTGGATATAGTGGGTCATTTAAGTATCGAATATAGAATGCTAAGCGGCGTGTGTGTTCTTTCGTGCTCTTGGTTTAGCAAACTGTTTTTGATAACACGCTTCAAATTTTGTGGCTTGCTCAAGCCATATTTTTGAACTGAGATTTAAGCGTTGCAGAATCGGGGGGAGTAATTCAGAAATCGCACCGCGCTTAGTGGGGTGCAAGAGCCGCCCAGTGTAATCAACAAGCTCTAGATACGCTTCTAAATCAAACAGTATTCCAGTTTGACGTTTTTGCGTCACACTGCCTTCAAATTTAGCTAAAGGTTTAATAAATAAGCCTGAACTTAGGTCAAAGCTTTGTAAGGATTGTTGCTGTATTTGTCGTTCAACAGCTCTTTCAAGATCAAAGCGTGGTTGTAGTCGTTCTTTGATGCTGGTGTGTTCAGAAGCTTCAGGTGTAGCCGCCATGCTAGCGCGTACGGGGTTGAGGTCGACGTAAGCCATACAGCTCAGTAAATTTTCTTCTGTAAGCAGTGCTTGTGATTTAAAACGAGACTCCCAGAAATGCCCTGTGCACAGGTCTTCTTTATTAGCTGCACGAGCAATGGGTTCATTTAAGCACTTCATCAACCAGCTGATGGACGTAAGCCGTTTCCGATAAACTTCCGCTATTTTGATCACGATTTCTCGCTCGGCGGCAATCAGTGATTCACCTCTTAGCCATTTCTGAACGAGGAGCGGGCCTTTGAATAAACTCGTCCAACGCTGGAGTATTTCATCGGTTGTCCAGTTATCAGATTGCTCAGGGCAAAGCTTCACTACCAGGTGGAGATGGTTCGACATTACTGCGTAAGAACAGAGGTCAATCGCAAAAAGGGACGAAAGAATACGAAGTCGATCTTCAATCCATTGCCGACGGTGTTCGTAACTTTTACCTGTTTTATGATCAACACCGCACAAGAAAGTGCGTCGAACACAACGAGAAATAAGGTGGTAATAGGGCGTGTCAGTAATTGAAACGAGCGTTTCCCTGGGCTGTGTCATGGCAAAATCCTTTTGCGAATGATTGAGAGCTTAGCGTAATTTTAAAGCTTATAGTTTGTCAATTAAAGAGTTTTTGCCCTTAGTGTTTTTGCTCATTTGTAGGTATAGAAATTTTTAAGAAAAATCATATACTCTGAACCAAGACCCACGACCAGAATAGCCTACTGGATACCAAAAAATGCTGAAGTTAAACCTAAGTAATAAGACTAAATTAGCCTTTAATATTATCACCTTGCTTATCCTAGGTTTGTTTTCTTCAACAATGGTTTCTTATATGCATGTGAAGAATAATTTACATGAAGCGGTACACAATGAATTAACTTTAATTGCTAATACCGTCGCGATTAAAGTTAATTCCTGGCTTGAAAGTAATCTTTCTGTCGTAACCAATTTAGCGGATACGCTGGCGAATAGCCCTGCGCCTATTCGTGATAATAGCAATTATGAATTCTTTCTGAATCAAACTAGTACCACCCCACAACTAGATTTTCTTAGTATATCTTTAGATAAAGATGGCTATTTTCTGGTGAATGACTGGGAGGTTCCTCCAGATCATGATCCTAGAGCTCAAGCTTGGTATAAGGAAAGTAAAAAAACAATGGAAGCTAGGATTTCATCATCTCTGCTGGAGAGCGACCAAGAGCGATATATTTATATCGAAGCAACAGCGCCAATCATTCAAGGGAATAATTTCTTAGGTGTCGTGGCTGGCGAAATTACGCTTAATAATGTTCAGGAAATTATTCTGAATATGGACTTAGGCTATGATGGTTTTGCATTTCTTGTTAAAAAGTCAGGTAATATTTTGATTCATCACTCTGCTTCTATGGTAGGGAAATCATTTTTTTCACTGGAAGACCTTTCTTTGGAAGATAAGGTAGAAATTACAACGGAAGGCATCATTGAGGGAAAAGAGTTTTTGTATTCGCTTACCTCAATTAAGCATTCTGACTGGTATTTGATTGTTGCAGCTAATAAGGGGCAATTCAACGAGGTACTCACCACTAAAACTCTCTTACTATTGCTTCATTTTTTTGCGATTTTTGGCGTGATCATGTTGTTATTTTTATTCTTGAATAGACGTATTGTCTCACCAATTATAGATTTGTTAGAGCGTGATAGTGTGACAAACCTACCGAATAAAAAGAATTTTAAACAGCAGGTTACCAATCATTTTCTATCTCAGAATATCGAAGGTTTATTGGTAATTGTCAGTGTTGATAATTTTAATCGAGTGACAGCCGCATACTCTCACCAAGAGCTTGGCTTGCTGTTCAATAAAATCAGGCGGCGGATGCAGTCCAAGTTGCTACATCGTTCTTTACTTGGCTACTTTTCTGAAAGTAGGCTGGTTGCTTATATGGCTTGTGACAATAAAATGAATGGCGGAGCCAAATTAGCTTGGCTACAGTCTTTAGTCGATGGTTTATCAGCTTCATATACAATTAATGGCCGTGAGATACATTGTACCTTCACTATTGGAGCTTGTGATTTTCCCGATCATGGTACCGGTATTGAAAATCTCATCGACAATTCTTTTTCAGCCATGGCAGATGAGAAGCATAATGGTGTTTCTAGTTTTGGCATATTTGCTCCCACTATGAATCAGCAACTTGGTAGTGAGCTGTTAATTATTAATGCAATGAAAAATGCGCTGAGAAATAATGAATTTTATATGCAGTACCAACCCCAATATGATTATAAACGACAAGAATTGGTTGGGATGGAAGCGCTTATCCGGTGGTATTCAACCGAGCTTGAACGCACTGTTTCACCAGGTGAATTCATTCCTGTCGCTGAAAATACTATTTTAATCGTATTATTAGGTGATTTTGTTATTGATTCGGTTATTAAGCAGATTAAGCGTTGGAATGATACGGGTCTAGCCTTTGGCAGAGTGAGTATTAATGTTTCGCCTAAGCAACTTCTAGCACCTGACTTTACCGAAAGGTTACTAGCAAAATTAGCGCAATACGATGTTAATTCAAATCAGCTAGAGCTCGAAGTTACTGAAACTTCTGTCTTGGATGACCCTGCTAATGGTATTGCGATTCTAGAGAAATTATCGAAAGCAGGGTTTTATATTTCTATTGATGATTTTGGCACGGGGTATAGTTCCTTGGAGTATCTAAAACTGATGCCTGTTAATAAATTGAAAATTGATCGAGCGTTTATTCGTGATTTATCGGTCGGAAGCAAAGATAGTGCGATCCTAAAAAGCATTGTTGATTTAGCGTCAGCATTAGATTTTCATTTGCTAGCTGAAGGCGTAGAGACTAAAGAACGATTAGATATTGTCCTTAGCAGTGGTTGTAATGTGATACAAGGATATTACTACTCTAAGCCTATCGACGCTGCAGAAATCAACCTTAAGCTTAGTGAAGACATACTTGCTTCAGGTAGAAATCTAGCGAATACAGCAGCATAGCGGGGTATGTTTACATAAAGATTAAATAAGGGCAGGCACTGTAAAAGTAGAGCTCAGAAAAGCTCTAATAAGGAGAGGACTGTTAAAAGATAATCGTTTTCTAGTAAACTAGCGCCGTTTTTTATCATTAATACGGACGCTTTATTTTGCATACCCTTTCACAGCTTCGCTCTGGCGAACTCGTCGGCATTAGCCACTTAAAGTTATCTGAAAACTTAAGTTTATTCCCCTTAGATATTTTAACGCTAGCTGACAGTTTAGAAATTCTAGATTTGTCTCATAATGCCTTATCATCTTTACCTGATGAACTGGCACAGCTGACAAAACTGAAAGTGATTTTTGCTGGCCAAAACAACTTTGAGCATTTACCCAAAGTATTAGGAAAGCTGCCCCATTTAGAAATGATTGGTTTTAAATCAAATAAAATAAAACAAGTTGCTGAAGAGTCTCTTCCTGCTCAATTGCGTTGGTTGATATTAACCGATAACTTAGTTGAAACTTTGCCAAATAGTTTAGGCGAGAGACCAAGATTGCAAAAATTAGCATTGTCGGGTAACCAATTAACACATTTACCGCAAACACTAGCACAAGCCCATAACCTTGAATTGGTACGTATTTCTGCGAATAAACTAACAGAGTGCCCTGAACAATTATTGAATCTACCTAAGTTAGCCTGGATGGCCTTTGCTGGGAATCCTTTTACCGAAGTTAAGCGTAACACTAACCATGAAACTGACAACCAAGCTCACGCTGAAGTGAATTCGGTGCCCCAAGTATCATCGGCAAGCTACACATTAGAACATGTGCTAGGTCAAGGCGCTTCAGGCGTAATTTCAAAAGCACATTGGAACAAACCGCAATCACAATTTCCTGATGATATCGCGGTAAAAGTATTTAAAGGGGAAGTTACTAGTGATGGTTATCCACAAGATGAATTGCAAGCTTGCTTACAAGCAGGAAATCACCCGAATTTAGTACAATCATTGGCACAAGTAAATGAAGAAAACCACCTTGCATTAATCATGAACTTAATTCCTGAGCACTACCAAAACCTTGGTTTACCTCCATGCTTTAAAAGCTGTACCCGAGACACGTTTCCGCAAGGCTTCAGTTTATCTATTTCACTGATTCAGAGCATAGTAAATCAGATGAAAAACGTGTTTGCGCACTTACATAAACAACAAGTGTGTCACGGTGACTTATACGCTCATAACACCTTATTTGATCCTCAGGGTAATATTATTTTTGGTGACTTTGGGGCTGCGACTAACTATCAAATGCTAACGTCTGCACAACAAGAAAAAGTACAAAAAATTGAGCGCAGGGCATTAAACCACTTTATCGATGACTTACTAAGTATTTGTGCTGAGGAAGATAGAGAAAATGCAGCATTCAGCCAGCTGAAAGAGCACGTAAACTGTTAGAGAAGTACTAAGATGAAAAGTTAATAAGAGGAGTAGGGGGAGAAAAGGTCATTATTCAGACCAATACCAACTGGTTACGTTATAGCGATAGTTATCTGCATATTCAGTGTTCAATGTTTGTACCCAGTGTTCAGAACCCTTGGAGGAAGGGTCAAACAAAACACAGCGGTTATATAAGGGCGCAATACTAATAGGCTCATCATCCTGACCTATAAAAACTAGCTCACCACCGGCATTGTTGTTCCACGCTTTATTTAAATATAACAGCATACAGACTTCTCTTCCGGGAGAGTCATCAGCATGTTGCTCCACAAAGTCGGTAGCACCTAAGCGAAAATAATTCGTATTAATGTCAGGGTTAGCCACATTCATATCAGTTAACGGCACATTAAAAATACGTGATAACACAGACATAAACTCATCTCCGCGCAAAAATGACAGAAAATCCTGAGCTATTTTGGAACTTACCTTGTTCGAACTAACCGCTTCAGGTTGCCAAACATCACGCTGTACAAAGCGTTGATCGTTGCTGGTTTTTTGCCACTGGGCGTTATCGACATATAAAGCAGAGTATGTATGTTTTTGAGTTTGCCAATAATGGGGTTGCTGCAAAACCCTCATGACGTCATCGAGTTTGGCTTGATCAAATAAGTTATCAATCACGATATGGTTGGGGCAAGAACTTAATAAAGACGCCCGATATAGGTATATCGCAGAATCGGTTACTTGCTTATTATTCAACCACATTGAAACTACCCGTTTGTAATTTTAGATATTCACTTAAAAAATTGATGATACAGGGTTAAACAATCATTCCTATAATTTGCTCTGTAAAACCTCAGTGAATTAGAAAATTGAGGCCAATTTTTAACTAATCTTGGTTTAGGTATTTTTTCAATCAGATGAATTTATCTCACCAAGTTTGTCAATTGAAGTGTGTGTCCTATAATTTACATGTCCTATGCTTTAATTGTGTATCTGTGAAATCAGAGTTCAATATAATAGTGTAAAGAGGGATCTAAAAATGAAAAAAACTCCATTAATTCTAACGTTAATTTTGTTATCTATAAGTGGGTTTGTAAATGCGGAAGAAAATGCTTTAGTTATCTCCCATGAGGATAAAACCCTTCAATGGGGCCCGTGCCCTGATTTCATACCAAAAGGTTGTGAAATTTCAGTATTACAGGGTGATCCAGCCAAAAATAACCTAGACATCTACTTTAAAGTTCCTGGCGATTTCAAAATACCTCATCACTTGCATACATCTCAGGAGCGTATGGTGTTGGTTTCAGGCACTCTTGATGTCAAATATGATAATCACAAAAATGCAACGATCAAGGTTGGGGAATATGCATATGGCCCAGCCAAGCTTCCCCATTCAGCCTATTGCCATAAAGGAGAGGCTTGTATTTTGTATATTGGCTTTGTTGAGCCCCTAGATGCAATGCCCATTAAAAGCACAGAGGCTAAGGCCAGTCAGTAATGAATTAACTAAGAATCGTTTCTCTGGGATGGGCTGTAGCATTGAGAAATGAAGCGCTTTCAGTAATGCTGGAATGCGAAATATAATGAAAAAAGGCTGCTAACTTGGTGTTAGGGAATTAGCCGTGCCTGTCGAAATATTTTACACTTCATGGTGTTGGTTGAAACAAAACTTATTAAAATCAATGCGTTATAAGTTGGCTTCTTTTTTGCTTTAGTTTCTGGGAATAAAAAAATCCATAAAATTTAAAAGGAAGTTTAAATGAAAAAAATTATTGCCATGTTAGGACTTATGCTCGTTGGATCTGCCAACGCGGGGTTGATTCAAATTACAGCAGAGTCTGCTACATCTGGTGAGCTAGGGTGGTTTGCAGTTGATGATGCAATATTTGCGACGGATACAAGCTTGGTTGCGTCGCAATTTTATGATTATAGCTGGCTTGACCCAGTTGGTGGTGTTTCTATCACTCCTTCGGACGTTCTGAGTGATACAGGTGTTACTTATTTTGGTTTAGTTGGAAGTGAGTGGACTGTTACAGGTGGCGGTGGTGATTCACTTACGTCTGCAGACGATGCATTATGGGTTGCAGGAACTTCTTTTGTTTGGTTTAGAGGCGGATCAACTTACAGTGATGTTACATGGACTACTTCTGAATACAGCGCTTCAGTTCCAGAGCCTTCTTCATTAGTTTTATTAGGACTTGGTTTAGCTGGTCTTGGCTTTTCACGTAAAAATAACAAAGCCTAATATAAATAAGAACTGTAAAAAAACCTCGGTATTTACCGGGGTTTTTTATGTCTCACCACTCATCACATTAATAAGGATTGGCAGAAACCGCGCCTCTTTAATTGGGGTTCAAAACTCCCCCGTTTAATCAAAAAGCTATTGACACTCTTCTAAATCAAACAGAATTCCATTTTGACGCTTTTGTATCACACTGTCGTCAAGCTTGGCTAAATACTCTGTGAATAAGCCTGACCTCAGATCAAAACTACTCTACAAGATGGGTATGATTTGACATTATCGCGTAAGAACTGAGATCAAACGCAAAAAGTGACGAAAGAATACGGAGCTGATCTTCAATCCATTGCAGACGGCAGAGTTGAAATTTTAGTGCTAAACTCATCTAAGAGTTTTTATATTTATTTCGCTCATGTTGACGGTATTCTTTAATTATTCTAAAGCTGGTATTTGTGTCTAATTCACCTTTTGTGTCAATAAAAAACTCTATCACCACACAACTCTTAGTTGTGGTTTTCTCGTTGTATGTCATTTTTGCGGTAACGGTTACCGTAACGCATATGATTGCGGAATATTACAATACTAAAAATGGCGTTAAAGAAGATTTAATCACCTTTCAAGAAACCTTTGAGCAGGGACTAGCCACCCAAGTTTATAATTTTGATGATCAGGCGGTCAGTGGCATTTTACGCGGAATGATCAAAATACCGGTAATTGAAGGCGTAGTCGTCAAAAATCTGGTGGGTGAAGAGTCCAGCATTGGTTTAGTCATCAACGCTATGGGCGTTGCGACCACCATATCAGACGATGGCAACCGCCAAGCTAAAAAAAATAGTCTTTTTTTCTCTCAACTAATAAGCCATACATTTACGCTTTATCACATCGACGAAACGGGCAATAAGCATGAGGCGGGTACGTGTGTAATTTATTCCAGTGAAGGCGTAGTTTTCCAAAAAGTGCGTTATGGTTTCATTTTTATTCTGGCAAATGCAGTGCTTAAAACCATCGCTTTATGGTTAATTTTCTTATACATGGGGCGGAAGATATTGAGTCACCCTCTTTCTGAACTCACTAGAAGCGTTGAAAAAATAGACTTGGATCGAGTGAAAGACCAAAACATTAGTATTAAAACCAAGGGGCGGAATGAACTTAAGATATTAGAAGAAGTTTTTAATTCTATGTTACAAAATCTAGACTCTGCTAGAGCCAAGCGTGATGAATTCGCACAAGGCTTAAAAGAAAATCAGGATTGTTTAGAAAAAATGGTTGATGAACGAACTAATGAATTGTTAACAGCTAAATTACAACTGATAGAGGCAGAAAAAATGGCGGCACTCGGTCAGTTAGTCGTAGGGGTCGCTCACGAAATAAATACCCCCATGGGAATCTGCGTCACCAGTACTTCCTTACTTCAGGACTTGACGCAGGAGCTAGAAAAAAAACATCAAAAAGACGCTATATCTAAGAAAGAATTTGAATGTTACTTATCTAAAAACAAAGAGATAACCGAGATTATAATGAATAATATCCGTCGTACAGCCAATCTGGCAGAACGGTTTCAAGGGGTAGCTATTAACCAGTCTGGTGAGCAAAAACAAGTTTTCAAACTTAAACCTTATATTGAAGATGTTTGTCTTAGTCTTTCGAGTAATCTGATACGGCATAATCATTGTATCGAAATAAGTTGTCATCAAGATATTGAAGCGGAAGGCTATCCTATTGCTTTTACATTGGTCATAAGTAATTTAATTATGAATTCGATTTCGCATGGATTCAAAGGCAAAGAAGGAAAAAATATAAATATTGAAGTAAATGAAAATGAAGAAAACATCCTAATTCTTTATAAAGATAATGGCATTGGTATTGAGAAAGAAAACATTAGCAAACTATTTGAGCCATTTTTTACAACTAATATGGGGTCTAATTCTGGACTAGGTATGCACATTATTTACAATATTATCACTCAGCAATTTGAAGGTCATATCCAGTGTAAAAGTGAGGTAAATGAGGGCGTCATTTTTACAATTTCAATTCCTCGTATAAATACTAGAAAGTAATGTCGTCAATTGATACATATCACGATAATGCTCTGTTTTTGTACAAGCCTATGATTTAGAACTACACTTTTAAATTCGTGTCATCAATGATTTATTTTTTCTCACAGCATTAAAATTCCTATCAAGAACGTCACTTTAGGAGGGGTTATGAAAAAGCTCATTGTCATTATATTTGGATTGTTTTTTATGGCCAATATTTCTTACGCTCGGCCGACAGTTGTCAAAATGTGTAGTGATCCATGGCCACCTCTTAATGTGGGAAAAGTAGGTGAAATGGCAACCGGGGGGTATGGGGTAGAGGCTTTAACAGAAGTGTTTAAACGGCTAGATATCAAATTGGAATTACCTATTAGGCCATGGAAACAGTGCTTAAAGTTGGTAGAGCATGGACAAATGGATGGCTTGCAGTCTTGTGTATACAGCAAGGAGCGTGCGCACTATCTAGATACGACGGACCCTTGGATCATTGGAAAAGGCAGCTGGTATTATATGAAAGAGAAATTTCCCAATGGCTTTGAATGGGAAAGCTATGATGATTTTAAAGGCTATAAAGTGGTTGGGTACGCAGGTTCTGCTTATGGTGAAGATGTAGATAATGCCGTTAAAAAAGGCGTTTTAAAATTGCATAGAGCCAAAAATGCAGAATCAGCCATCAAAGTACTAGCTGCCGGAGTGCATGATTTCTATCTGGATTTTAACCTGGTAGGAGACTATTTATTTGAAAAAGCGGGTTTGAAAGGTAAATATATGAGTCCGAAAAAACCTCTCTATGTCAATTCTCAAAGGTTTTGCATCGGCAAAAAATCTCCTCTTCATGCTTTAATCCCTGAAATAAATGAAAAACTAAGTGAATTGAAGGCAGAAGGTTTCATTGAAAATCTATTTTGAATAGTAAGAGCGCTTTGCTCTACTAAAGGCAGCTGCTTTGTTCCAGAATATTATTAGACGGCCAATACAGAAAAGGCAGATTATAAAGGCTGGAATTTTGGATGTTCGCCCCTGATGAGACGGGAATTTTACTTCTTATTCTCGATAAATTGGTGGCACAAATGGAAAAGGTTGGAAGACCTATAGTAAACATCCTAAGCACTCCCACTGTTGTACCCTTTTCCACACCCTGATGCCAGGGGGAATATCGAGCTGACTTTTATTATTTAACTGGAACGGAAGCAACTGATTATTCGGTTCAATCTACGTAAGTGGCAGTTTGTGACAATCCTATAATTAGGTTTTTCCGATGGATTATGGATACACTAATAAGGACAGGCACTGTTAAAAAACATGAGAGTGAACTAAGGTGTAATATGAAAAGTGAGTCATAATTGTATGGGGGCAAAGCAAGCTTTTGTGCATTTCTTTTATATTAAAATTGGTCTGTTTTTATAAGTTTTGATATCAATAACAAGTATTTAATTTATTAACTCTCTAAGAGGTTTAATTTAAGAAAATGCATGATTCATCACTAATCACCCTTATTATTTTTGTTATTTCTGGACTGGTAGTTCTTAATGCACTTTCGTACTACTCAGAGCGATTCATGCTGTTTCCTAGTGTTATTTGGGTTCTGTGTATTGGCATAATATACGGAGCTTTGAGTCATTTGGAGTTACTCCACCTCCCTGAACTTTACCTTGACCCTCATATCATTCTCTTTGTGTTAGTGCCTGTGCTTATTTTCGCTGCAACAAAGAAAATGTGTCTACATCATTTTCGTATGGTGCTTAAAGAGTCGTCGATCCTCGCGACATTAGGGATTATTATCAGCATGGTTGGTGTAGCTCTGGTTCTCTACTGGGTGTTTCATGTTCCATTCCTTGAGTCTCTACTCTTTGGAGTGATCGTTTCTGCGACAGATCCTATCGCGGTCAGTGCGATTTTGCATGAAGCGAAAGACCTCAGCACAGAAAGAAAAATGCTTATAGAGGGAGAATCAATTCTTAATGATGGTTTTGTTGTTGCGGTTTTCGCAACCCTTTCTGTCATGATTTTTGGAACCGAAGAAATTAGTCTTGCGCTAAGCGGAGGTAAGCTTGTTATTAATATTTTAGGTGCTCTAGGGTTAGGATTGGTCTTGGGAAGACTTGCTCGTTTTCTTTTGCGAGTTTGGAAAAATAAAGCTCCAGCGCTTACTGTAAATATTACCCTTGCCCTCGCTTTTGCGAGCTTCCTTCTTGCGGAGACTTTCCATTTTCCTGGTGTACTTGCTGTCTTTGCAGGGGCGCTCGCTTTTGGTTATCGTCCTGATGAAAATAATGACAAAGTGCAAGATGCTCAAGAACAGGTATGGGATTATCTTGAATACATCGTAAATAGCATTCTCTTCTTTTTACTTGGAGCAAGCTTTTTCTCGCAGGCATCAATTGAGATCATAACCATTACTTTTGTCGTGATAGGTGTGATGATGCTATTTATGTCACGGTTTATTGCGCTTGGCGTGCTTAGTCCATTTTTGCGTATTGAAGAAGAAAAAATTACCCGACAGGATTTTTGGTTACTTAATTTTTCTGGTTCACGCGGTGCAATTTCTATTGCTCTAATTCTGTTGTTACCTAACGATTTTAATTTTAAACCGCTATTCCTGACCATCGCTTTTGTTATGGTTATCGTATCTTTGGTGGTGTATCCCATTGTCTTAAAAAAAGTATTGGATGATCAACCAAAGGTCAATATTCGTTAACCCTTGTCTATTATGGCGCACACCAAATTGAACATCTGAGGTCTCGCGTAACACACTGAAGAATACTCATAAGGGCAAGAATTTTGTTCCAAAATATTATTAGACGGCCAAAACAAAAAGGCAGATTATAAAGGCTGGTATTTTGGATATTCGCCCCTGATGAGATGAGCGTGCTATTTCTTATTCTCAGTAAATTGGTGGCACAAAAGGAAAAGGTTGGAAGGCCTATAGTAAACATTCTGAGCACTCCCTCTGTTGTATCCTTTCCCACACCCTGCATGCCAGGGAGAATATCGAGCTGACTTTTATTATTTAACTGGAACGGAAGTAACTGATTATTCGGTTCAATCTACGCAAGTGGCAGTTTGTGACAATCCTATAATTAGATTTTTTCCGATGGATTATGGAGAATAATTATGAGGTTTTCATACATTTTTAATTTTTTAATATTAACGTTGTTATTACTAGCATCCCCTTTAAACGCGGAAAATCAACAGGATAACGATCGATACACTGATCATCGGGTGAAAAATAATCTTGTTTTGGTCGCACAAGGGAAGCATGGAATTGGAATTCAAAGAAAAGAGCCTAGGCATAGGCCCATTACCAGTATCCAACCTCGGCAAAAGCCAACGGCAAGTATCTCCCTAATAAGAAACCAGAGTCCTATTAATCCTCGTGATATCTTAACGAACCCAACAGGCCCTGTTGCTTCTTCCAATTGTAGCGTAGATTTTAGTGACTATGATGCTTTGGAATGGCTGCCCGATTTTGCAATGGATAGCTTTGCTTATTCTCCTTGGTGGTTTCAATCATGCTCAGGTAGTCCGGGGGGATCGCATGCTATTGTTAGGCCAATTGGCGACAATCATTTTCACCTTGCCTATGAAAATCCTCATATTATTCCCTGTAATGGTAATTTAGCTGAATGGGGGGTGTTACAAGAAGATGACACTTGCGAATTAATTGAACCTCGTGAAGAGCCTCGG
>Ga0105350_10001861_pt1 | contig 13000 bp, 14 predicted proteins | sample EN1Hudsemesocosm_FD_83506 | JGI IMG/M metagenome (GOLD analysis project Ga0105350, IMG submission 83506) | Methane-oxidizing microbial communities from mesocosms in the Hudson Canyon - EN1E Hudson Canyon | ecosystem: Environmental > Aquatic > Marine > Cold seeps | place: Hudson Canyon... | reverse complement strand
TTACCAGCATTATCGCTGGCCAGGAAAAGCCAACCGTCAGAAAGTCATTCATTCTTTCAAGTACTTACGTAGTAGGTATGGCTGCTACCTATGCAACTGCTGGCATCATTACCGGGTTATTAGGCGCTAGCGCGAATATTCAGGCAGCTCTTCAAGACCCGGTATTACTCTCAGTGTTTGCGGGAATTTTTGTTTTGTTAGCGCTCTCCATGTTCGGCTTATACGAACTTCAGTTACCGTCTTTTATTCGCGATAAATTGAACACCAGCAGTCAAAAGTTAAACGGCGGCCACATCACTAGCGTTTTTATGATCGGTGCGTTTTCTGCACTGATTGTATCCCCTTGTGTATCTGCACCTCTTGCCGGCGCCTTACTCTATATAAGCAGCACGGCAGATGCGCTTATTGGAGGAATATCCTTATTTGCTTTAGGGCTGGGCATGGGTGTACCGCTTATTATCATTGCTGTTGGTGGAGGGAAACTTTTCCCTAAAGCGGGACAATGGATGGATCAAGTTAAAAATGTCTTTGGTATTATGCTCATCGCTGTCGCAATTTGGCTATTAAGTAGGTTTATTTCGGGCGAGTTATCACTCGGCTTATGGGCTGTTTTACTGGGCTTAACCGCGGTTCAAATGGGGGCATTTGATGCTGCAAGTGCAGGATGGCCGAGAGTGGTTAAAGGGCTTGGACTACTTTTCGCGCTGTACGCAATACTGCTTACATTAGGCGCTTTCTCTGGGGCGACAAACCCTTTAACCCCCTTAGAAAAGATAATATCTCAAACAAATTCACCCAATATGTCCACCACCTCAAACAGTAAACAAGTATTTTCCGTCATTTATGATAACAAAGGCCTGCAGGAAGAAATTAAAATAGCACAGGGATTAGGCAAACCGCTCATGGTCGATTTTTACGCCGACTGGTGTATTAGCTGTAAAGTCATGGAAAACACTATATTTCCGCTGCCACACATCCAAAACAAGTTGAATCAGTTTCATTTAGTCAAAGCCGATGTCACTGAAAACACTCAAGAAAACCAAGATTTATTAAACAAATTTGGTCTGTTTGGACCCCCTTCAATGTTATTCTTTGATCAAAATGGAAAAGAAATGAAGCCTTTAAGAATTGTCGGTGAAATTAATGAAAGTGGCTTGGATAATATATTGCAAAAGGGTCTAGGGAATTCAGGATAATCTGTAGCTTAAACTGTGGGGTAATAAACAAACCTAAAACAACTCTAACTCACCTTCATTCTGCTCATCTTCATGGTCGTTGGCTTCGATAGCATAATTCGTTGCATCGTTATACACCTCCAAAGCGATGGTACAGGCACATATTTCACCATCAATACCAAAAAAGTAAGTTAGTCTTTCAGTATTATTTTGCAATAAAACTTCGAGATCCGCACCAAAATAAGTCGTCGGCAGCCCAAGAACAACATAACATTCATGTGATATCAATTTTCGTTTGAGGCGACCAACCAGCTGGTTAGATAGTTCAGAAATCCAATCTTCTAGACGATCTTCTTTTACGAGAGTGACGCCTTCCAATACAGGGTAAGTCATCGTCAACACGGAAAGAGGCAGTTGCATGGCGATCATAAACTCAATCTCGTCTGAACCCGCATCAACACATGCTATCGGAACATCTGCACCTATAACTGTTCTAGCCGACGGTTCAAGCTCAGTTACTTGACAGCTCAAGCTTTCGAAAAGCTGGGCACAAGCCTCCTCGAACATGCACTGTATTTGGTGTATTACATCTTCCTTTTTCATCTATTCCTCTACGGCATACTCTTAGCCTAAAACACGCTAATATTGCGCGCGTTACTTGACCTCAAACCAGTAAAAGCGTCTAACCTATAAAGCATAGGACAAATTTAAGCTTTTACCTTAGACTTAAAGCTAACAAACCAAGTAATTACTATTCATTTAATTGGTTCTTCACCATTTATTTTAAAAAACTGATCAAAATGTGTCATTTTCAACAAATCAAGCGTTTGATCTCTTGAGTTTTTTATCTCGTATTGCTTTTTTTCTTCATCGAGATGTTTTTTCATTACCAGTAACATCCCTAAACCCGAACTGTCCATATAATCGACACCACCTAAATCTAGGGTGAGGGAGTCAACAGTTTTAGAGAGACCTTCGTAGGCCTGACGGAAATCATTTTGCAGGTGAAAGGCAAAACTACCCGAAACACCAATAACGGCATTTTTTGCATGCTCAGATACACTTACGTGACCACTCGTACCGTTTAACATTATTGACCTTATCATTAGTATGGATTTTCTTATTACATATGAAAGATAGTAAAACAATAATAAAGTGCAAACTTAAATTGTGATAGCTTTTTAAAATTTATTCTAAACTAAACTCATAGTTATTTTTTTTGTACAAAGTAACGATACTGCTCGTCATTTTTCTCACAAAAAGAGAGAATATGTCCTAGGAATTGGCAAAATTTAGGGACATCCCGTTCAGTAGCGGGATCTGTAGCAATGATTAATACCACCTCTCCACTGTTCATTTCTGCAATTTTGGAATGCAACATCATGACGGGCTCTGGGCAATATAAACCCTGGGTATCCAAAAGATGTTGGTGTGATATTTTTTCCACGTACGTTCCTATTTGTGCGCTAAGCTCTATATATAGCGTTAAATTTTAAAGACTAAGAAATATTAATAAAGAAAGGTGTAACATGATCCGCATAATTATTGAACGATTCATTGCTGACTCTCTTGAAGCTAACTACGAAGATACCTCAATGGAAACACTGCAGAAAGCTATTCGAGCACCCGGTTTTATTTCCGGAGAAGCATTAATAGACACGCAAAACTCCTTACATCGCTTTATTTTATGTAATTGGAGAAGTTTACATGACTGGCAACAGTGGGAGCAATCAACTGAACGTAAAGATATGATGTCCAAGTTAAACTTGATGTTTGAAAAAGAAGAAAAATTCACTATTCTAAAAACCTCATAAGTTTAAGTAATTTGTTAACGTGTGGGTGTACTCACACGAGTACCCTAAGCCTAAAGGTTTAATATCCCGTTCAACTATATAAGCACTAAATGCATTTATTTTTCTTAATGCTAATTTTTCAATTCCGATACTCTTTACTACACTATTTATTACAAGATTGAGCTAGATCAATTTAAGGGCAGATTGGGTTGCATTTACTAATTCCAATCAGTATTCTTCGCGCGCTATCGCTGCTGCTAGTTTTTTTTCCCTATTATAGGTAGCATAGAAATTGACTACACATCAGTCACTTGCTTTTTAAAGTAGCGATATCGTGAGAACTACCGCTTTTTTATAAGTGCTTTTTAAAAGTTAAAGAATGGATCACCAAATATGAGTAAAGAGCTTGATCAAATTACTTACAATTATAAAGTTGTAAGGCAATTTGCCATTATGACTGTGGTATGGGGCATTGTCGGTATGGCCGTCGGTGTATTTATCGCAGCGCAGTTAGTATGGCCTGAACTAAACTTCGATACGCCATGGTTAAGTTTTGGCCGTATAAGGCCACTGCATACCAATGCTGTTATCTTTGCTTTTGGTGGCAGTGCATTGTTTGCAACCTCTCTATATGTCGTACAACGAACATGCCAAGCTCGCCTGATTTCAGACTCCTTGGCTGCTTTTGTTTTCTGGGGATGGCAAATTGTCATCATCGGCGCAGCCATTACACTACCAATGGGCCTCACCAGCACTAAAGAATATGCTGAGATGGAGTGGCCAATTGATATCCTTATTGCTGTTGTATGGATTTGTTACGCTGTGCTTTTCTTTGGCACCATCATGAAGCGTCATGCAAAACATATTTATGTTGCTAACTGGTTCTTTGGCGCGTTTATCATTACGGTCGGTATACTTCATATCATTAACAGCCTGGCAGTACCCGTAAGTATGTGGAAATCATATTCCATTTACGCTGGGACGGTAGATGCAATGGTCCAGTGGTGGTATGGCCATAATGCGGTAGGATTCTTCTTAACAGCAGGATTCCTCGGCATCATGTATTACTTTATCCCTAAGCAAACAGGTCGACCGGTTTATTCTTATCGCTTATCTATTGTTCACTTCTGGGCGTTAATCTCTCTATACGTGTGGGCCGGTTCTCATCACTTACATTACAGTTCACTTCCTGACTGGGCACAAAGTGTTGGCATGGTAATGTCTTTGATCTTACTAGCGCCTTCGTGGGGTGGCATGATTAATGGCATGATGACGCTTTCCGGTGCTTGGCATCAGCTTCGTACAGACCCTATTCTACGCTTTTTAGTGGTGTCTCTATCGTTCTATGGCATGTCTACTTTTGAAGGCCCGATGATGGCGATAAAGACGGTGAATGCTTTATCTCATAATACAGATTGGACTGTCGGTCATGTACACTCGGGTGCTTTAGGCTGGGTTGCGATGATCTCCATTGGCGCGACCTATCATTTAATTCCCAAATTATATGACCTTAAGCAAATGTACAGTGTATCGATGATCAATCTACATTTTTGGTTAGCAACAGCGGGCACCGTTCTATACATCGCAGCAATGTGGGTCAATGGTATTATGCAAGGCTTGATGTGGAGAGCAGTCAATACAGACGGCACACTGACATACAGCTTTGTGCAGTCGCTAGAAGCAAGTCACTGGGGCTATTTAGTACGCACCATTGGCGGTGCTATTTTCTTATCTGGCATGTTCGTTATGGCACTTAATGTTTACTTAACCATTAGGCAAAAAGACGCAAATCCATTAGATTCAGTACCTGCCACAGCCTAGGAGACATATAGATGAATCATGAACTAATTGAAAAAAATCTAGGCTTAATGATCCCATTGATTGTTATCGCCATCAGTTTTGGTTTTTTAGTAGAAGCACTTCCTTTGTTCTTCCATACAGAAATGCAAGAACCAATCGAAGGCTTAGAACCTCATGCAGCATTGGAACTTGAAGGCAGGGATATCTATATTCGCGAAGGTTGTCATGTCTGCCACACACAGATGATTCGACCGTTCCGAGCAGAAACGGAACGTTATGGACATTATTCAGTAGCAGGCGAACATGTTTACGAGCACCCTTTCCTTTGGGGTTCCAAACGTACCGGTCCGGACCTGGCGCGTGTAGGCGGACTTTATAGTGATGCTTGGCAACGCGCCCATTTATATAATCCACGCAATGTTGTACCTGAGTCAAAAATGCCATCCTACCCTTGGTTGTTTACCGCAAAAGTAGATCATAAGGACACAGGCGACAAGATGGCTGCGCTCAGGTCTGTTGGTGTCCCCTATACCGATGAAGATATTGCAGGTGCTGCCGATGCAGTAAAAGGCAAAACTGAAATCGACGCCCTTGTTGCTTACTTGCAACAACTAGGCACCCTTCTGAAACTTAAATAGGGCATTTCATATGGATATAAATACCTTACGTGGTCTTTCAACCATCTTGGTAATGATTGTTTTTCTGGGCATCTGCCTGTGGGCTTATAGTAGCTCAAAGAAAGAGGATTTTGATGACGCAGCGAACCTGCCCTTTCAAGATGAAGATATTGCTAAGCGTACATTAAGCGAAAAAGAGAGAAATAATCATGACTAGTTTTTGGAGCGCCTGGGTTTCAATAATTACACTCGGCAGCATCTTTGGCTGCTTATGGATTCTATATATAGTCCTAAAAAGCCAAAAGTATAAAGATGGCACAGATCAAACAACCGGCCATGTTTACGATGGTATTGAAGAACTTGAAAACCCTATGCCTAAATGGTGGGTGCAGCTATTTGTCGCCACCAGTATATTTGGTTTAGTTTATTTATTGTTATATCCAGGCCTTGGGAATTTTAAAGGATTCCTCGGATGGTCTTCAACAGGTCACTGGGAGCAAGAAGTTAAAGACGCAGATAAGTTATATAACCCCATCTTTGAAGCTTTTGCTCAACAACCTATCGAAACATTATCTAAAGATGTAGAAGCTATGAAAGTGGGGCAACGCCTATTTGCGACCAATTGCTCTGTATGTCATGGCTCAACTGGGCACGGTTCTTTAGGTTTCCCAAACTTAACTGATAAGTACTGGATACATGGCGGCACACCTGAGACCATAAAAACCACGATATTAAAGGGTCGAAAGGGACAAATGCCGGCAAAAGGCTTGAACGCATCAATGAGCAAGTCTGACACCAAAAACCTAACGCACTACCTACTGTCATTCAGCGACAGAAGTGATGACACCCATGCAATTGAACAAGGCAGCAAGATGTTCCAGACCGCATGCGCAGCTTGTCACGGGAAAGACGCTAAAGGTAACCAGTCTGCTGGTGCACCTGACTTAACGGATAACGCATGGTTATATGGCAGTACCTTCACTAAAATTAATCAGACGATTACATTTGGACGATCAGGCGTCATGCCCGCTCAGGAAGATAAGCTTGGAAAAGACAAAGTGCACTTACTCGCAGCTTACGTATATAGCCTTTCCAACAAGTAAGAATGCTCATTCGGGGCACAAAGGAGATGTGCCCTTTCAAGCTTTATAAGTTAGAATTTATGGCTAAAGCCTTAATATAAACGCTACCTTCATCAATCGAATCTCTTATGTCAGAGAAAATTCCGGTAAAAATTATAGAACCCGGCGCGCAAAAGCTGGAAGTTTACGGCAAAGAAATAAAAAGTGCCGACGTTAACAAAACCGTCGAACTTTACGAATCACGTCGTAAGATTTATGTTAAAAAAATCTCAGGGGTTTTTCAAAAAATACGCAGATATTCCCTTTGGCTATTGATGGCTAGCTACTTTCTAATTTGCTGGATATCCATTAATGGTCAGCAGCTACTACATTTTGATTTACCTGCAAGAAAATTCCATATTTACGGCATCACCTTCTGGCCTCAAGATTTCGTACTCTTGGCATTATTACTCATTATTTCTGCCTTCGGACTATTCTTTGTCACCACGTTATTCGGACGCATGTGGTGCGGCTATACATGTCCGCAAACCTCTTGGACCTTCATTTTTATGTGGATTGAAGAGAAAGTCGAAGGAAGCCGAAATAAAAGAATAAAGTTAGACCTAGCAGGTTTTAGCTTCGAAAAACTATTCAAAAAAACAACTAAACACACTTTATGGCTATTGGTCGCGTTTGGTACAGGCTTAACCTTTGTGGGCTACTTTTACCCGATTAGAGAACTTGTACCTGACCTACTGAGTTTGAACATTGTTGATGGCTGGTCAATTTTCTGGATTGTTTTTTTTACTATTGCAACCTACTTGAATGCAGGCTGGTTACGTGAGCAAGTCTGCCTTTACATGTGTCCATATGCCCGATTTCAATCTGTCATGTTTGATGAAGATACCATTACCGTTTCGTACAATAAAAATCGTGGTGACCCGAGAGGCAGCCGAAAGCGAAGTACTGACTATAAAGAACAAGGTTTAGGCGATTGCGTCGACTGCGGTATGTGCGTGCAAGTATGCCCTACTGGAATAGATATCCGAGACGGACTTCAATACGAGTGTATTGGTTGCGCGCTGTGCATAGATGCCTGCGACTCTATTATGGAAAAAATGGACTACAGTACGGGGTTAATTTCCTATACCACTGAAAATGTACTCAAAGACAAAACAAGTAAACTCATCAGACCAAAGTCAATTGCTTACGCAGTAACCTTAATAACTATGGTGCTGGCATTCAGTTATTCAATTGTTAGCAGAGTGCCTTTAGAGCTTGATATCATGAAAGATCGTGGCGCACTTTATCAATATACAGGCATGGGTATGATTGAAAACTCTTATGTTGTCACCGCCATGAACATGACAGATACAGATCACGAGTTCGACTTAACTGTCACAGGTATTCCGAACATAAAGATTAGCACACAGACCCATATCATAATTCAAGCAGGTGAAGTTTTTACCCTACCCACCAGTTTAGAGCTTGATCCTAAAAATATGGAAAAAACAACTTATACTATCGAGTTTACCTTGCAAGCAAAAGATGACACTGAATTGGTAACATCAAGTGAAAGTCGTTTTTTAGGTTCGCTGGAATAACTTGAACTAAGAGAGATAAGCGTAAATGGGAAATAGTAACTTGACCACAACAGAAACTGAAGCAAGCAAACCCTGGTATAAACAACCCTGGTTATGGTTTGTTATGAGTGTTCCCATTACCTCTGTGATCCTCAGCAGCATAATGGTCAGCGTTGCAGTTATCGGAAGAGATACCATGGTAAGTGATAATTACTATAAAGATGGTATGGGTATCAACCAAACGATTGAACAAGATCAACTTGCTGATAGCCTACAACTGTCACCAGAAATAGTAATGGATGAAAAAGACATTATCGTACAATTACTCGCCGAATCGCCCATCCCACCACAAGCCTTTTTAACCATTAAAATCATACACCCGACCTTAAAAAAACACGACGTCACCCTTAAACTCTTGCCTACACCAGAAGGTTTATACATTGGCGAGCTGCCCTCCCTATTTTCCGGTAGACGTTATATTGAATTGCTATCCTTTGATGAGAGTTGGCGCATACGTGAAGAAGTCATACTACCCAGAACGAGGTTTCGCCTCAATCAAGACATTAGTCAGCAAACAAACTAGCTATGAGCCAGAACTGTTATCACTGTAGTGAGACAATTCCAAATGGCTTTAAGGCAGAAACCACACTGGCTGGTGAACGACAACAATTTTGTTGTTATGGCTGCCTAGCCATCGCAGATACGATCATCTCCAGCGGCTTAGAAAATTTTTACCAACACCGCACACAAACGTCACAAAAATCTGAAGAAATCAGCCAAGCACAACTAGATGAACTCGGCCTATATGACGATAAAGCGTTACAAGAAGAGTTTGTTGAATCGTTCAATGATTTATCTGAAGCGTCACTAAGCATCAAAGGGATAAGCTGTGCGGCCTGTATATGGTTACTTGAAAAAGAAGTAAATCAACTTTCAGGTGTTAACAGCTTCAGCATTAATCATACGACCCATAAGGCACGTTTGGTATGGAAGACTACCGAACTGAAATTGAGTCAAGTATTAGTTTCGATTCGCCAACTTGGTTACAAAACTTTGCCCTACCAAGAAGACCTTGTACGGCAATCGGCAAAAAAAGAGAAACGCAATGCGCTTCTGAGAATAGCGATGGCGGGAATAGCCACTATGCAAAACATGATGTTCTCCATGCCGCTATACTTTGGCGTATATAGCGGTATAGACAGTGAATTTATCACCTTCTTTCGCTGGGTCAGCTTTTTAATGTGCACACCTGTGGTGTTCTTTTCTGCTTGGCCCTTTATACGATCGTCTATTAGAGATATCAGAACACTGCATTTAACGATGGATGTTCCCATTGCTTTCGCGATTCTGGCAGCGTATTTCTCAAGCGTCTGGATTACCCTTCAAGAAGTGACTCAAATCGAAACCGATGTTTATTTTGACTCGGTCTGCATGTTCACTTTTTTTATCCTCTTAGGCCGATTTATTGAAATGCAGGCCAGACACAAACACCTCAATAGCGAAACAGACATCACCCAATTACTGCCCTCTACAGCGCTCATTAGAACAAGAGATAAAAACGGAGGTTTTAGTGAGCACTGCAAACCAGCGCATAAAATTGAGGTTGGAGACATTCTTGTTATCCGACAAGGACAAATAGCACCTGCTGATGGCATCGTCATTGAAGGCGAATCCCGAGTAGACGAATCAGCGCTAAGCGGTGAATTTTTTCCTATATCCAAATCACCTGGCACGAAAATTACTGGCGGAACGGCTAATATTGAAAACACACTTTATGTAGAAACATGCACCATACCAAAACTTAGCCGAATTTCTTCTATCATTAGACTGCTCGACAAAGCACAAAGTGAAAAACCCAAAACAGTTCAAATTGCCGACAAAGTAGCTAGCTATTTCATTTTATCTGTTTTATTAGCCACGGTCATTATTGGCGCTATTTGGTATTTCATCGACCCCGATAAAGCATTTACCATTGTATTATCTGTATTGGTTGTTACTTGCCCGTGTGCATTATCACTCGCAACACCTACTGCGCTTACCAGAGCAAACACCGTACTTAGGGAAAAAGGCTTTTTAGTTACTAAGTCTCATGCTTTTGAAGCCATGACACACACCACTGATATTATCTTTGATAAGACAGGCACTCTGACGGAAGGGAAATTTAGCATTTTAAAGGTCCATTGCTATCATGGATTAAGTAAAGACCAGGCGCTTGAAATAGCCGCCGCGTTGGAAAAGCACTCAAAACATCCCATCGCAGAAGCGTTTTCAGACTTTTACAAAGTGGATGCTTTCGAAGTCACCACACACTTGGGTTCGGGCATCAGCGGTAAAATCCTTAAAAGAAACAAAACGGATGAACAAGTGAGTAACAAGTCGAGCCACTATCAGCTTGGAAATTTGAATTTCATCAATTTACCAATTAACGCTACTGACTCAAGTAAAGACCTAAGCGGTTTAAACCTCTACCTATCTGATGGTCAAAAAATACTCGCCCACTTTATCTTAAACGATACAATCCGCAGTGATAGCCAGCAGAGCATCAACTCATTTAACGTGCTTGGCATCACCACTCATATCTTAAGTGGCGACCATTATTCTTCTGTTGAGCGCACAGCCGGTAAACTCGGTATTCAATCATTCCAAGCCGAGCAATCCCCTGAACAAAAGCTTGAATATATTAAGCACCTTCAAGCACAAGGCAAGAAAGTCGCAATGGTTGGCGACGGCATAAATGATTTGCCGGTACTTGCTGGTGCGGCATTTTCCGTTGCCATGGGCGAAGCCTCTGACATCACTAAACTCAACTCAGATGCTATTTTGCTGAACAGTCATTTGCCGGTAATCAATCAAGCCTTTCAAACAGCCAGACAGACCCGTAAAATCATCAAACAAAATATTAGCTGGGCGATCATCTATAATATCTGCATGCTTCCACTGGCAGCATTAGGCCTGGTGCCACCCTATTTCGCCGTATTAGGCATGTCGGCCAGTTCCTTATTTGTGGTCTTTAATTCGCTGCGCATCGACAAATACGCTACAAGGTGAGCTAAATGGAAGTATTATATCTCCTAATTCCTATCTCTATTATTGTCATTGCGCTCGCGATTGCCCTTTTCACCTGGGCAGTAAAAAGTGGGCAATACGATGACTTGGAAGGACCGGCACATAGTATTTTGTTTGATGACGATGAAGACATGATTCCAGATCGGCATGATCAAGCAAAACCAAAAAAAGACAAGCAAGCAGAAAATAACAAATGATCAATGACCCTGCCCTATTATTATCGGCCTTCATGTTAGGGTTTTTGGGCTCAGCGCATTGCCTAGGCATGTGCGGCGGGCTCGCCAGTGCGCTTGGCCTAAATACCAAGCCTAATATCATTAGCACAGACAAACCAACGCCAAAGTCAGCGCCCCCTACCTTATTACTGGCTTATAATATCGGGCGAATATTCAGTTATTGTGTGGCTGGTTTGGTAGTTGGTAGCCTAGGGTTCTGGTTAAGTAAGCAGCTTTCAGCACTCCTGCTTCTCCGATACCTTGCCGCTATCATGCTTATTTTAATGGGTTTATATTTAGGACAATGGTTTAACGGCATTATTTGGGCGGAGAGGTTAGGAAGTAAGTTATGGCCCTTGATTCAACCTTTAAGTAAAAAATTCATGCCGGTAAAGTCTATCAGCGATGCATTAGTGGTGGGTTTGGTCTGGGGGTGGTTGCCTTGCGGGCTGGTTTATTCGGCCTTGATTTGGGCCAGCCTGGAGGCCAGCTTGAGTGGCTCCGCGTTAATTATGCTCTGCTTTGGCTTAGGTACGCTTCCGTCGATGCTGGCAAGCGGTTACTTTGCACAGCAGCTCTCTAAGCTAATTAGCATGTCAAAATTTCGAAGCGGAGCAGGCCTGTTAATGATCTTTTTCGGCCTGTGGTCATTACCTATTTTTCAAACATTTATCTTTTCACTATTGAAATAAGCTCAGCTGCTAAGCGTTCTTGATAGCTGCTATATCCGAAAGTTCAAGAATTTGAACACCGCTGTTCTCGTCTTTCACATTAAGCGCACCGGATGGAATCGCTTCAGTACGTGACGATGAAATGGTTTGCTCAAGATCAAACTCATAGGGCTTACGCTCACCACTACGATCAATTGCTAAGGTCTCGAAATCAAACAAAGAGGTATCCGCCAACTGAGTCGGTTGAACACTTTGTAAAGAATTAAAGATAGATTCAATACGCGAGGGATGATTGCTCTCCCAATCCTGCAACATCCCCTTAATAGCCTGTCGTTGCAGGTTTTCCTGTGAACCGCATAAATTACACGGAATAATCGGGTATTCCATCAACTGAGAAAATTTCTCAATATCTTTTTCCCGACAATATGCCAAAGGTCGAATGACAATATTACGTTTATCATCCGATAACAATTTTGGCGGCATCGCCGAAAGGCGTGAGCCATAAAACATATTCAAAAATAAGGTTTGAACAATGTCATCTTTATGGTGACCCAAGGCAATTTTATTGGCATTAATGTCTTCTGCAAAAGCATAGAGTGTACCGCGACGAAGTCGTGAACACAGACCACAAGTAGTCTTACCTTCTGGTATTTTTGATTTCACAATGGAATAGGTATCTCGGTCGACGACATAATACTCCACCCCTAAGCTCTCAAGATAAGCAGGAAGTATGTGCTCCGGATAACCGGGTTGTTTTTGATCAAGATTAACGGCCACCAGATCAAAGTCGATAGGGGCACTTTTTTTCAGGCTCATTAAAATATGCAACATGGTATAGCTATCTTTACCGCCAGACAGACACACCATAATACGATCGCCGTCTTCAATCATATTAAAGTCGGCTATGGCACGCCCTGCACCACCTCGCAGTTTTTTCTGCAATTTATTAAATTCAACTTTCTCAGCGCCTGCCAGTACTTGCATACCTACCTCTCAATAATTTCAGCGCGCGTATTATA
>Ga0105350_10001860_pt1 | contig 13005 bp, 11 predicted proteins | sample EN1Hudsemesocosm_FD_83506 | JGI IMG/M metagenome (GOLD analysis project Ga0105350, IMG submission 83506) | Methane-oxidizing microbial communities from mesocosms in the Hudson Canyon - EN1E Hudson Canyon | ecosystem: Environmental > Aquatic > Marine > Cold seeps | place: Hudson Canyon... | reverse complement strand
TGAAATAATGATTACCGCTAGTATAGGTATTAGTCTCTATCCTCGGGATGGGGAAGAACCATCTGTGTTGATTAAAAATGCAGATGCAGCGATGTATCATGCAAAGGACGAGGGGAGGAACTCATTTAAGTTTTATAATCATCAACTTACTAAAAATGCGTTCGATAAAGTTTTTCTAGAAACAGCCTTAAGAGGTGCGCTGAGCAAAAATGAATTTCATTTAGAATACCAGCCTCAAATAAATATCGAGCATGGGCACGTGACGGGAATGGAAGCTTTATTACGTTGGAATCATCCTGAATTAGGTTTTATCTCGCCCTCAATTTTTATTCCTATCGCGGAAACAAACGGTTTGATCCACGATATAGGTTCTTGGGTGCTTTTAGTGGCCTGTCGGCAAGGGAAAGTTTGGTTGGACGCTGGGCTTAATTTTGGCAGGATATCTGTCAATATATCAGGCCTTCAAATAACTAAAGCCGGGTTTTGTAAGGAGGTATCTGAAGTACTTTTATCAAGCCAATTACCTTCGGAAAACCTTGAGTTAGAAGTGACTGAAGGTTCGATTATGAAAGATACTGAACAGGCAACTGAGCAATTGAAAGCATTACGCTCAATGGGGGTGATGCTTGCAATTGATGACTTCGGAACTGGGTATTCTTCATTAAGTTACTTAAAAAAACTTCCCATTCATCGCTTGAAGATTGATCGGTCTTTCATCATTGATATTCCTAAAGATGAAGATGATATGGTTATCGCTGAAGCAGTGATCGCATTGGGCGATGCTTTAGATTTAGTTGTTATTGCAGAAGGGGTTGAAAATGAAGAGCAGCTCCTTTTTTTAAAGGAGAGAGGTTGTCATGTGGCGCAAGGGTTTTTATTTAGTAAAGCGATTGCTGTTGAAGCAATGACCGAATACCTTCAAAGAGAAAAAGATCAAGTGAACCTTCTTGCTGAATAATCTGCCTAAACGTGATGCTTTTTGCTTGGTGACGTTTCTATTTTTCAATAACGCGGCTTTCAAGTGGTAACTGTACTGAAATGCTAGATTGGGAAATCTAAATTTGGGAGAACGCTTGTTGATAATAGTGAGTTAAACCGTTAGTGGTAATTCCACTAACGGTTGGCTTTTATAGGTTCAGAGCGTGACCTTTATTCAGATAAGTCTGCGTTTATAATCGCATCAGCATAGCCTTGATAAGCACCTTCAAACTGCTTGGCGACAGTGTCAGGAAATAAGTGAAAGTCACCTGCTTTAAGCGATGCCACAATACCTTCAGAAACAGAACTGGTTGAGTCAGCGATTTCAAAGCCTGCTTTGCTGCCCATATCGGTCGCAATAGGACCTGGGTGAACGCTTAGTACATCAATACCTTTTGGAGCAAGTTCGTCGCGTAAACCTTGGGTTAACGAGTATGCGGCCGCTTTTGATGCAGAATATGTACTGAATCCAGTGAAATTTTTGATCGACGCAACTGAGTTTAATTGCACGAGAGCGCCGCCTCCATTGGCTTCAAGGATAGGCGCGAAGGCTTGTGCGATACGAATCAATCCGAATACATTGATGTTTAGCTCTTTCGTAAATGCGGCTTCAACGTTCTTGCTCAATGTGTCAGCAATTTCCAATACACCTGCATTATTCACCACAACGTCAACATCTTGAGCATGTTTGGCCAGTTTTTTAATCGAATCAGCATCAGCGATATCAACTTGTAAGGTCACCACTTTGTCACCATATTGTTGGGCTAACTCAGTCGTAGACTCTGGGTTTCTTACCGCTAAATATACTTTTTTAGCGCCGTGTTTTAGAAAAGACTCTACGATTGCTTTTCCAATGCCTCGATTTGCACCCGTCACTAGGGCTGTTTTATTTTCAATTGATAAACTCATGTGTTTCTCCAAACTATTTTCGTTCATTAATGATAAGAAAATTGCACCATCAGGCCTTAGAAAATAAGAGTGCCTGTTTTGTACTGATCGGTACGATTGATATAAATTGTACTGATCGGTATAATTTTGTCAAGCATTTTAAAAAGTTAGCGGGTAGGCGTTAGAAAGGTGAATTATGGCGGGTGGCAGAAAGCGAGAATTTGATAAGCTGAATGCGCTGGATGCAGCGATGAAGGTTTTCTGGAATAAAGGTTATTTAGGTGCTTCATTAACAGATCTTACTGAAGGAATGGGGATCAATAAGCCCAGTATGTATTCGACCTTTGGAAACAAAGAAAATTTGTTTCTAGAAGCGACGAAATATTATATCGACCACCATGCAAAACCACATGCCGATACTCTATCTGAGCCTGGTGTTGATTTAATGACAAGAATTAAAAACTACCTAATGTCTGTGGTGGCCGCTCAGTGTGAAGAGACGAACCCAAAAGGATGTTATATCTCATTGTGCGTGGCTGAAGCCGCAGCAGATTGTATGCCTGTTAACGCTCGAGCCCTGATTGATGAGGCGGGCGGATATGCGGTGGCAATGTTGACTGAATTTTTACAACAGGATCCTGAAGCTAAAGCTACAAAGTTGAATGAACAAGCGGCTGAAAAAGCACTTTTTCTTGTCGCTATTCTACATGGAACAGCGGCTATGGCGCGCGCCGGTAAAACACTAACTGATCTAAATTCGGTCATTGATAACGCAATACTTTGCTTTAATTCAGCCCCCTCGGTTTCTTCTTAAGCAGCGATTTAAATTCATACTGATTAAATACATAATATTTACCCTATATACATATTAAGGAAATGGAATGAGTGGTGTAAGAAATAAAATAGCGATTGTCGGCAGTGGTATTGCCGGTTTAAGTGCTGCTTGGTTACTCGGTAGGCATCACGATGTCACGTTATTTGAGCGCCATGATAGGCCTGGTATGGGGGCATTTAATCTCACACACAAAGATGGTGAAATAGAAGAAAGAATTGATGTGCCTTTGAGGGCATTTAATACTTGCTACTATAAAAATCTGGTTGCGTTATATGCCGAAATGGGGGTAGAAATACAGCGTACCGATCACTCAGCCTCATACTCATCCGAAGGAAATAAAAACACTTATTTTGGTTATCAATATTTTAATATCGGTAAGCGAGCGTTGCCTTTTTTGGGGAACATCAAAGACCTAAATTTAAAGAGTCTCACGATTGTAAAAGATACCGCTCGTTTTTTGATTTTTGCCAAGCGGGATTGTACAAAAGGCAAGGTTGAGGGCTTTACAATCGAACAATATCTACGTTCGAACCATTATTCGAGTGCTTTTATTGATGAGGTGATTTTACCCTCCTTCGCAGCGATCTGCACGTGCTCTTATGATGCCATTAGGCAATATCCCGCAGAAACCATTATCGACTTTTTAGCCGATGGGATGCTGTTTAATGGAATTTGGCGGGCAAAACACGGCGCAGAAGATGCGATACATAAAATGTTGCAGCATTGTCATACCGTTCAGTGTCATACCGAAGTAAAAAAGATTAGTAACAACAAAGCCGGTGTTCAAATTCTTGAAAGTACTGGAAAAGTGCATCAGTTTGATCATGTCATCATTGCTGTACAGGCAAACCAAGCTATCCAGCTCATCTCAGAAGATGAGAATAATGCGAGTGAACTACTGAATAAAATACCTTACGAACGCAGTGAAGTTGTGGTACATAGCGATATTAATTTAATTCCGGGTTCAGACAAAGATAGGGCTCCAGTCAACTTTTTGGTTGATAAGCAACTAGATAAGCCTATGGCTAGTATCTGGTTAAACAAAATATACCCATCGTTAAAAGACAGTTCACCACTATTTCAGACTTGGAATCCTACGATTGAGCCGAATGAGGAAATGGTTCTTGGTCGTTCTCATTTCGAAAGACCTATTGTTAATTTGAGGAGTCTGGTGGCCATTAAATCACTGAATCGATTGCATCAACAAAGGGATCGAAAAATTTGGTACTGCGGTTCGTATGCTATGCAGGGAATTCCTTTACTTGAAAGCGCCGTGCAGTCTGCGATGAGTATTTCTGAAAAACTGGGTGCAGATGTACCTTGGAAAACGACGGTATAGCATTCCCTCTTTCAAAATATGAAAGAGGGATAAGGTGAATATTCAGAGTTAAGCAGGTAACTCATTCTTTGGATAACCTTTATCGTCTTGGTTGGGTTCTTGAAATGTTTTCAATAACTTAACCACAGCACCTGCTTTTCTGCCTTGCATGACACAGCTGGTCATCATTCCAGCCATCAGTGCGCCACCTACACCCGCAGTCATGACATCAGACCCAGTCATGTAGAGGTTTTTAACCGGCGTATCTGGGTGTAAAAAAGGCTTCTTAAATCGATCTACAAAATGATCTAAGGCTAACATCTCTCCAGCGCTGTTTTTTTGATACCAATTAGTAGACAGCGGTGTTGAAAGTTCAAAGTAATCAAGCTTGTCTCGAAGTTGAGGGTGACGCTCAAATAGTTTTTCCATTAAGCGATCAGCAAACTTTGCTTTGAAAGTGTCGTAGTCGTCGCCACGTTTTTGCCACTGGCTGCCCTCCCATTTTTTAAACCAATCCATATTGGCAGGGGTCACGACTTCAACTGTTGACTTACCTGGGTAACGTTTATCCCATTCGGGATCTTTTGCCGAAGGAAACGAAATATAAACCAAAGGGAACTCTTCGTCATGGTCTGCTTTGTATTTTTTTAAATTCGAGTCGTGATCTCCATTAGGATAGATCCACAAATTGGTTGTGGATAAACCTAGTTCTGCAGTTGTTCCTTTAAAACCTGCATAAATACAAAAGTGGCCACTTGAGCGTTGTACTTGATCACACCATTTATCTACACCTAAACGGTTTTGTACATCGTTTGGTAAGAGCTTCTTAACGGTGTTATAAAAACCAGCGTTACTGACAATATTGTCGGCTGTGATTTCAGTGTCATCGACCATGCGTACGCCGTAGGCTTTATTGTTTTTGATCAATATTTCTTCTACATTCGCGTAAGTGAAAACATCACCACCACTTTTTTGAATGGTAGGAATGATCGAACGCGCGATTTCTGATGAACCACCTACTGGATAAGCGCCGCCGGCTAAATAGTGTTTTGCAATCAGAGCATGCATCAAAAAAGCAGCATCAATTGGTGCTTGTCCGTAATTGCCCCATTGGCCCGTTAATACAGAAATTAATTCTTGGTTAGAGGTCATTTCTTCAAGTACTTCGCGTGTTGTCTGAAAAAATACCTTAGGCACTAATAGCGGACGAATCTTGTTATAAAGTCCGCCTAATAAGCGGGGCATGCCTTGACCTGCAAAAAACTTAGGAGTGTAACGGCTTACATCTCGAATAAGTTGAATGTATTCATCGATGACTTGGCTTTCATCAGGAAAGTGCTCTTTAAGCATGTTTGCAAAATTTTCACGCCCGGCAATGAAACTATATTCTTTTTTTCCGATTATTACCCTATCGTACTCATCTTCCATTGCAGCCCATTTTAATCGACCTTCACTAATGACATCAAACACTCGTCGTAAAGTTGAAGGTTTGTGAACTTCTCCTACGTAATGAACTCCGACATCCCACTCATAGCCTTCACGTTCATAAGAGTGTGTGTAGCCGCCAGCAGTATAATGCTGTTCTAAAACACATACTTTCTTTCCTAATAATGAAAGAAAAGCTGCGTTGGCCAAGCCGCCCATACCGGAACCAATCACGATCGTATCGTAATGTTTGTCAACACGCTTAGCACGAAAACGTTTACCGGTTTTAACTTTCACTTTAGCCATGGGAGTTTCCTTAGAGTGATGTTTTTATGCAATAAATTGCATATCAATAAGTTAAGATTAGCGCTTAATTATTTTATATGCAAGTTTTTGCACAAATAAGTTAAACTCAGGTATTGTTTAGTATTGAAATAACAAAGGAGGTTCTGTGTCATTAAAGCATGCAATTATGGTGTTATTAGAAACAGAAGCGGGTAGTGGATACGATCTATTAAAACGATTTAAGCAGCGTTTGGGTTTCTTCTGGCAAGCAAGTCACCAGCAAATCTATCAGCAATTAAAGGTGATGCATCAAGATGGCTTAATTAATTGCCAGCAGGAGGTACAACAAGGTAAACCTGACCGTAAAATTTATTCCATGACGACAGCGGGTCACGATGCGCTATTAGCGTGGCTAAATGAGGCGTGTAAGCCTCAAAAGGTAAACGATAGTTTGCTCGTTAAACTATATGGCGGGCATTTACTCGATAAAACAGTGTTGCTGGAAGAGATTCGTGATCATCGGAGTCAGCATCAAAAAGCGCTGGTGATTATGCAGGAAATTGAGCGGCAATATCAGCAGTTAGAAGGTCTTGAACGTACGAAACTGGCGATGCCTTACCTTACCTTAAGGCGTGGGATTCTAGGTGAACAAGCATGGCAAGTTTGGGCGCAGGAAGTCGAAGACTTTTTATTAGCGGGTTGACGGTAAATTTATGACTGTTAGGCTCGTGAAGGTGTGCCAAAGAACTTGAGTCTTAATTTTATTGTATAAAATTGAGACTATACTTTTAAGAAAGTTGGGAGGAAAATAGCTAGGGTATACAGAAAATTTAACTTATCTATGCATGCAGTGCATTATGAGTTTATGCACGACATGCTAGAAAGGAGTATGTCATGATCAGACATTATTATGTTTCAGACGACCTCGAAGATTTAGCGAAGGTTGAAAAAGAACTAGCATCGGCTGGATTATCTGAGCCACAAATCCATGTTCTTAGCGAGCAAGATGCAAGCGTACAGAACCATAATCTTCATGAGGTTGAGTCTGTACTAAAACAAGACGTTGTGCACTCAACCGAAGTTGGCGCTCTTTTTGGTATCGCTGGAGCGATGGCAACTTTGGTAATTTCTTATTTTATGGGATTGACAACGAGTGCAGCAGGTTGGGTTCCCTCTATCTTTCTTTCTGTTGTAGTGCTTGGTTTTTGTACTTGGGAAGGCGGCTTTATTGGTATACAAAACACGAATATCAATTTTAAACAGTTTCAGGAAGCGCTTAAAAAAGGACAGCATGTTTTATTTGTTGATGCTTTGCCACATCAGGAGGTACCTATTAATAATGTAGTCAAAGCACATAATCACTTGCAAAATGCTGGCGTGGGAAGCGCTACACCTTATTTGGTAGTTCGCGCCCAAGAAATGTTTAGTCGCTTTAAAAAAATAATGCCTTAACTTGTAGGTTGGTTATGAACATAGTGAATCCCTTCAAGGCACAATATTGTGCCTTGAAGGGATTCGTTTTACTTCTTTTAACCTACTGGTAGAGTGCTTCTTTATTAGTAAGTACTAATCGGTATGTGACAATTTTCTCAGTTGATGTTCAGTACTGGTCTCGCCGACTTTTGATGCTCCCGAACAATCAAATATACTAAAATTGCAATTGATCCGGTTGAAACGACAGCCACAAACCACGGGTAGGGGTTTATATCCCTTGATCGGGCATCAGCGTTCATCCAACTGCAAATGATTAAACAACAAATAACCAAGTCTAATAATATTTGAAAGCTTCCTGACGATTCCATTCCTGCTTGCCAAATTCCCACATAGCCCACTTTCCACATTACCCATGAACTGAACACGCTGAAGCTGATAAAGATGACCCATAAAGTTGTTTTTTTAATATTCATTATTTTGCTCCTATATAAAGTGAACAATGAGTTTCAAATAAGTAGTGTTTTAAAACAATTACCTCTAAGGTAATTGTCATGATGATGCATCAGCATGATAGCCTTAGATAAAATAGCTGAGGGAGGGGATAAATGAATACGACAACTATGACGAAACCTTTAAATGTGGAGACCCGCTCACCTTTTGCAACGATGATGATTAAATGGCGCAAGCTCAAAAAATTATCACAATTAGACTTATCGCTAGAGTCTGGTGTTTCTCAGCGACATATTAGCTTTATGGAATCGGGGCGTTCAAAGCCCAGTCGAGAAATGGTGCTGGCATTAGCAGAAGTATTGAATATTCCGCTTAGAGACCGAAATCAATTACTCAGTGTTGCTGGGTTTGCCCCTATATTTAAGGAAAGAGATCTCGATAGTAATGAAATGAATGCAGTGCATCATGCACTAGAAATGAGCTTGGCGCACCATGAACCATATCCCGCAATTGTCGCGGATAGAAATTGGAACTTGGTGATGGCTAATGAAGCTGCACATCGGCTTGTAGGGTTAGTTGGTGATCCAGATGTAGTCTGGCAGCGTGTAGACCCGTCAGGCAATAAAAATGTGTACCGCCTAACGTTTCATCCTCTCGGTATGCAACCGATGATTGGCAATTGGAATGAGATGGCAAAATTGCTATTACTTCGTCTACAGCGGGAGGTCACTGCCGACCCAAGTAACAACTTTCTAAGTGACTTGCTTGAAGAAATGACCGAAATGTCTGGTCTTGAAGTGGTAAGAGGTATCACGGATGTATGTATACCTTTAGCGCCAATTTTACCCATGGAAATGACGACCGCAGGTATCACATTAAAAGTTTTTAGTATGATATCGTCATTTGGTACTGCTTTAGATGTGACTGCTGAGGAGTTAAAAGTTGAAACATTTTTTCCAGCGGATGACTTTACGAAATTGTTCTTTGAACGATTAGCGGGATAAATACAAGCTAACTAGGTATGAACAAGGAGCGCTCAAAGACTGAACGCTGCTTCACTTTAATCTAATAATAGACAAATTATGAGGACATACCCGCAGCCCATTTTTCAAGCGCTTCAATTCGTGCGTCAATTGGAGGGTGTGATGTCCATAATTGAGACAGGCCTGATTTTGGCTTCTCATCAATACCAAAGGCCGCTAACTGATCAGGAAGGGCTTCAGGTTCTTTTTGTGCTAAACGCTTTAAGGCATTAATCATATTCTGATGACCCGCTAAATCTGCGCCACCAGTATCTGCGATAAACTCACGTTTTCGTGAAAAATACATGACGATGGCGCTAGCCAGAACAGACAGAATGACTTGTGCAATCATGACCGTGACGAAATAACCAATGCCGTGACCACGTTCATTTTTTAAAATAACACGGTCAACGACATGACCAATAATGCGTGATAAGAACACAACAAACGTATTCACAACGCCTTGAATAAGTGTCAGGGTTACCATGTCGCCATTTGCGACATGGCTCATTTCATGGCCAACTACAGCCTCTATTTCACCTTGTGCCATGTTGTCTAACAAACCTTGTGAGACTGCAACTAAAGCTTTGTTTTTGCTGGCACCCGTCGCAAAGGCGTTCATTTGGGGGGAAGGGAAAATTGCCACTTCAGGCATTTTTATCCCGACGATAGCCGCTTGTTTTTCGACAGTATTGATCAACCATTTTTCAATGTTTGTAGTAGGAGTAGTAATTACGACAGCGCCGGTCATACGTTTAGCCATCCATTTGGAAATAGCTAACGATATAAATGCACCGCCAAAACCAATCACCCCTGAAAGTATGACCAGTGCCTGGATGTTTAAATCAGAGCCATTTTTCTCAAGTATGCTTTCAACACCCAGCAGGCGCAGGGTAATGCTCAAAACGACCATGATCGCGATGTTGGTCATTAAGAATAATAAGATACGTTTCATATGTGTTCCTGAGTCATGCTAAAAATAAATAAAATCACTATAAAGCCATCATAGCTTACTCAACATCCAGAGTATCCATTCATTAATGGAAAGTAATTAAATCTGGCCAGCTTTCGAACTGGAGAATAGGGCGATATTAACAATTGATCTATATCAAATAGGATCTTGGTTATGCCTTTACTAAAGCTGTTTAGGATACCTAACTTGAGCTGGATCAATTTGTACCACAAATTGTAAGGTTATTATGCGCGCAAGTTCAATTAGTCCTAAGGGGGCAATAAATGCTTATTTCCAAAGCAGTTTTTAAGCAGTCTGTATTAACTTTGTCTGTGTGCGGTACATTAGTTGCCAGCCAGAGTGTAATGGCTTATCAAGAGGGTGATATCATCTTAAAAGCTGGGGCTGCACAAGTTGCACCGAATGCAGCTAGTAATACTATTACAATTGATTCACCTGCTCTGGGTAATACGGGCGTTAACGGTGTTGATGCCGACAAAGACACTCAGCTTGGTTTGACAGTTACGTATATGCTACGTAATCGTGTGGGCCTAGAATTACTTGCGGCAACACCTTTTGAACATGATATTCGTTTAGATGCGCTAGGTGCTGATATCGCATCAAGTCAGCAACTACCACCAACATTATCTCTCACTTATTTTTTGAATGATCCGCATGAAAAATTTCAACCCTATGTTGGTGTTGGCGTAAACTACACAACGTTTTTTGATGGAAAAGCAAAGTCGGCATTAGATAATGCAAATACGTTTGAGTTATTAGCAAACCTAGCCACGGGCGGACCAGTAGGTATTACATCTGTGGATAATACAGACGTTGAATTAGACGATTCTGTTGGATTAGCTTTTACTGCAGGTTTTGACTTTGCTTTAACCGAAAATGTCGGCTTGAGCATGTCGTATTATCATATTGATATTGATACCGAAGCTGAGATCACAACTGATTCAAACTTAGGTAAAATAAAAGCATCTGTTGATGTATCTGTCGACCCATCAGTTTATATGGTCGGCATGTTTTATAAATTCTAAGTCGATTTTTTAATCAAATTGGTTGTTTAAAGTAGTTGGGATGAGTGAAATGCATCCCAACAAATTTTGATATTATGCCCCATGTAGGGGGATTTTATTCACCCTCAAGCTGCCAGGGTAATACTTGGGTCATAAGTTAATACATTCGGGAGCGTTATTTTGTCAGGCGAAAATTTACAGCCTTTGCACCAAGTAATATGAACCAATTAATAACATAGTGAATGAAGAAGTTTTCGCAAACGCGAAATTCTTCGACCTAGCAAACAACCAGCTTACTAAGGGAAATAGTAAGGCAACAATGATCAATTGACCGAACTCTACGCCTAGGTTGAAAAACACCAGTGGTGCGGTAGCATCATCCCCTAAACCTATCTCCCTTAGAATAAATGAAAAACCAAAGCCATGAATTAATCCAAAGAAAAAGGTAATCAACACTCGCCGTAGCCAAGGGGAGCGGTAATTGTCTGAACTTGTACTTCTGCGTAGCTCCCAGATATTCTCCAACGCCACATAAACAATACTTGCAGCGATAGCTGCTTCAATGAACCAGGTATCGAAGACGACGATATTCAACACTGATAAAGCTAAAGTAACCGAATGTGCAAGCGTAAAAGATGTCACGACCGCCAAGAGATGTTTTAGACGTAGAGGAAGTAACAGCAAACCCAATAAAAACAACACATGATCATAGCCCATCAGAATGTGTTCAAGGCCCATTGAAAGGTAAGCAAGACCTGCTTCATAAAATTCAGTAATCGAACGCACTAATGTCACTTCATTGCTTTCCTGAAGAGTCGCCATCTCACCAACCAGTGTATTATTGCCTAATTGAACACCCCATAAAGCCAGCACTTGTGAAACGGGGATAGAGTGATAACGCTTTTTCTCAGTGAATTGAATATTTAGGTTTCTACCTGCGACGTTGATTCGCGTAAAATTCACATGATTTGAATCTATTGAAAAAGGATAACGGTAGCTTATCTTCAAGGTCTCTATTTTATCGGCACAACGAAATGACATAATAATTTGATGGGCGTTAATTTTCTTCAGAGATTTATTATTCAAAACCTTCGGTAAACAGATAGCACCATTATTTGTTATTTCAAATATCGAAGTAGTGGTGTCGTTCTGAAAACTATCCTGACGCGTTATAGGTGGAGATACCTGGAGTAGAGAAGTTTCTGGTAGGGTATAAACCAACTGAATTTTTGAGTATCCAACTTTAATCTCAGTATCGGTGATTCCTGCTTCGTGAGCAGGCAGGTTTATTGAGGTTAAAGGCAGGCAAAGCAATACCAAACGAATAAATAATATCCGAACCGACATAGATAGCCCCTGTTAAATATGTTGAATGGTTAAATATGACAAGTGCCTTCATATACGAAGGCACTTCAGTAATACTCGCTATAATTAAAGATTCATAGGCGGTGGTGGCAGATTACCTTCTGGTGGTGGCAAATCTCCTTCCGGCGCTTCGCCAGCTGCTTTACTAAATGACTCATCTGGGATGCCTGAAAAACAGTTCATCACCCAAGGGTAAGCATCCGTTACGTAATAACCATATTGACCACCGATAGTCATGCCGTTGCATTCATCTAAATCACCTGCATTAGTAAACTCATAGTCATCGATATACAGACCGTCATATTCACCACCTGGGTCAAGCTCACTTTGTAGGGGGCGAGAGCCTGTCTTAAAGGTGTATCCTGAAATGGCTTTTCTAACAGAGCCTGTATCGTCATCCAGAAAGTATGAACCATAGATAGGGAAACCATCCGCAGCAAAACCAATCACAGGTGAACCGCTTGGCCCTGGATTGTCATCAAACATCGCGTTAGGGTTGCCGTGATAATGGTATAAACCACCGGGTTGAACATGAGCATTATGCGCATCCGCACCGAACTTATGCTCGGTACCTAGAGGGTCAAGCAACCAGCGAGAATCGTCATTACACCCTATCGCTATATTGCCATCTTCATCTGCCATTGCACTGGTGGGTTGATAACAGCCTGCGGAGAGCAAGTCCAGAACAACACCATTAAGCATAATGGCATTAGTAAGCTGCTGAGACATCGGGGTACTAGTTGCCGCTAATTGCGGGTTCCTCTGAACTACATACGTTTGATCGACCTCAGCGACATCATCAGCAAAACCAGCACTTTGATCATTAAAGTCATGATTAGGGATCGCATTAGAGATGATAGAGCAATAGTCATTTTCACCTGCAACCAATACCGCCGACTCAAAGCCGATACTGTTTTGAATATCTAGTACCGAGGCGTCATAGGTATTAATGTAATCATAACAATCAGCGCTACGTTCACTGAAAATAACATTGGTTATGTCTACTATAGTCTCCGTTGATTCATTTT
>Ga0105350_10001859_pt1 | contig 13014 bp, 11 predicted proteins | sample EN1Hudsemesocosm_FD_83506 | JGI IMG/M metagenome (GOLD analysis project Ga0105350, IMG submission 83506) | Methane-oxidizing microbial communities from mesocosms in the Hudson Canyon - EN1E Hudson Canyon | ecosystem: Environmental > Aquatic > Marine > Cold seeps | place: Hudson Canyon... | reverse complement strand
TCGTAAAGCAGAACAAAAAACAGCAGAACGTGTGCTGACATTAATCGAAGGTAAATTATGACAGACAGCAAATTCAAGTCTGGCTATGTAGCAATTATAGGTCGTCCAAATGTGGGTAAATCGACATTAATTAATCGTGTTTTAGGACAGAAGTTATGTATTACTTCGCGACGACCTCAAACAACACGCCATCGTATCCTAGGCATTAAAACATCTAAAGAAAGCCAATTGATCTATGTGGATACCCCGGGCATACACGAAGATGGCAAACGAGCAATGAACCGATATATGAATCGTGCAGCAGCAGCATCAATTGATGATGTTGATGTGGTTTTATTTGTTATTGAAGGGCTTAAATGGACAGATGAAGACGATCGGGTATTAAAACGTATAAAAAGTGATGCCCGAGTACCTGTGATCTTGGTACTTAATAAAGTCGATAAGTTAGCGAATAAAAACGAATTGTTGCCTCATATTGCTAAACTTGCAGCACAATATGATTTTGCTAATGTTGTACCTATATCAGCGCGTAAGGGTGTGAATGTTGAGCAATTAGAAGCTGAAATATTAAAACTGATGCCGGAAGGTGAATTAATCTTTCCAGAAGAACAGTTGACTGACCGTAGCTCACGATTCTTAGCGGCTGAATTAGTTCGAGAAAAGCTATTTCGTCATTTAGGTCAAGAATTGCCTTATTCCATCACGGTTGAGATCGAACAGTTTAAGCAAGAAGAAAATTTGTATCGAATTAATGCTGTTATCTATGTTGAGCGGGGCGGACAGAAAAATATCGTTATTGGTAAAAAAGGTGAATTGCTCAAAGCCGTTGGTAAAGATGCACGCATTGAAATGGAACAGTTATTTGATTGCAAAGTTTTCTTGCAGGTGTGGGTTAAGGTTCGAGAAGGCTGGTCAGATAATGAACGCATGCTGAAAAATCTCGGTTACAACGACGACTTGTAAATAGGCAATAGCCATTGAAGGTTGATCTCACATCAGCGTATATTTTGCATCAGCGACCCTATCGCGAAACCAGCGTATTGCTGGATGTTTTTAGTCAAGCCCATGGCCGAGTAAGCCTTTTAGCTAAAGGGGTACGCAATAAAAAACGTAGTCAACAGGGCAATTTTCAGCTCTACCAACCATTGTTATTATCTTGGATTGGCCGTGGTGAATTACATACTGTAAACGCATCAGAAGTTATGGGGCCTCGTTATTTATTAAAAGAAAACTCGGCTTTATGTGGTTTGTATTTAAATGAACTTCTGGTTAAGTTATTACCAGTAAATGAGCCTGAACCGGCTATTTTTAATGCTTACCAACTGGCATTAGAAGGTTTGCAAGCAGGACGCACCAATGAAGTTGTATTACGTTTATTTGAGAAACGATTATTAACACAGCTTGGTTATGGCATATCATTAGACTACGAAGCAATAAGCGGCGATAAAATTGTCGAGCACCAACACTATTATTATCAGCCTGACGTAGGATTATTACTTTGGCAGCAAGGGTTGAATCGTGCCACAATTTCTGGTCGAAGTGTGCAGCATTTAAATAGCGAATCAGAGTTTGATGAAGAAAGTTTGCAAGAAATAAAACAACTGATGCGTACGGTAATTAATCATTATCTTGGTGGGAAACCATTACAAAGTCGACAATTGTTTGCTCAGTTACAGACTTACGCTAAGCAATAATAAATAGAGAAGGTAATACAAGCGAATGGCAATTCTTTTAGGCGTCAATATTGACCACGTGGCAACATTAAGACAAGCACGTGGCACTCGTTATCCCGATCCAATTCAGGCTGCGATTGAAGCTGAACAGGCAGGTGCTGATGGTATTACCTTACACTTGCGTGAAGATCGACGTCATATTCAAGAACGTGATGTAGCGATGCTTTCTGATATTTTGCAGACCAAGATGAACCTTGAGATGGCTGTCACCGATGAAATGTTAGCCATGGCTGAAAAATACCGACCAGCAGACTGTTGCCTAGTACCCGAGCGTCGTGAGGAACTCACTACAGAAGGTGGACTTGATGTGGCCGGACAGTTAGAACGCATGACAGCGGCATGCCAGCGACTGGCTGCAGCTAATGTGACGGTATCTTTATTTATAGATCCTGATATGACTCAAATTGATGCGGCAGTGGCTTGTGGGGCACCAGTTGTTGAATTACATACGGGCCGTTTTGCCGATGCTAAAAATCCGGATGAATCGGCTCACGAATTACAAACTATTATGTCGGCTGTAGAGCATGCAAAGAGTTTGGGTTTACACGTTAATGCTGGCCATGGCTTGAATTATCACAATGTTACTGCGATTGCTGAAATACCTGATATTGTTGAACTGAATATCGGCCATGCTATTGTGGCACGATCGGTATTCACTGGTTTTCAAAGCGCGGTGCGAGAAATGAAACAGTTAATGCAGGATGCCCGACGAACATGATCTTTGGTATAGGCACTGATCTTGTTCATATCCCACGCATGCAAGCATTGCTGGATAAACATGGTGACAAGATCGCAAAACGTATTTTAAGTGGTGCTGAATTTGATAATTTTGAACAATCAGTAAACCCTGCTGCTTTTTTGGCTAAACGTTTTGCTGCAAAAGAAGCTGCTGCGAAAGCGTTAGGTACTGGTTTTCGAGACGGTTTAAGTTTGCGTCATATTGCCGTAGAGAATAATAAACTAGGCAAGCCGGAATTAACGTTTCACCAACGTGGTCTAGAAATATTACAAGAGCTGAAGATTGGCCGAAGTTTAGTGAGCTTAAGTGATGAAAAAGACTATGCATTGGCATTTGTGACTTTAATGGAATCTGAATGATATGAGCTCATACCTAACAATTGAAAGCTGTATTGGAAATACACCATTAGTTAGATTACAACGTCTTCCGGGTGATACAAGCAATACGCTTTTGGTCAAACTCGAAGGTGATAATCCCGCTGGTTCAGTTAAAGATCGCCCCGTTTTAAGCATGATTCAACATGCTCAAGCGCGTGGTGACATTAAACCCGGCGATACATTAATCGAAGCGACAAGTGGTAATACTGGCATAGCTTTAGCAATGATTTCAGCTATTCTGGGTTACAAAATGATCTTGATTATGCCCGAAAACATGAGTCTTGAACGTCGGACATCCATGCGAGCGTATGGTGCTGAAATCATTTTGACTGATGGCATGGAAACGGCACGGGATTTAGCCTTGGATATGGAGAAACAAGGCAAAGGTAAGGTCTTAAATCAGTTTGGTAATTTAGACAATCCGTTGGCTCATTATGAAAGTACAGGTCCAGAAATCTGGCGAGATACTGATGGTGAAGTGACTCATTTTGTCAGTGCGATGGGTACTACAGGTACAATTATGGGCACATCACGCTACTTAAAAGAACAAAACTCTAATATTCAAATTGTGGGTGTGCAGCCTGTTGATGGGGCCAGCATTCCAGGTATACGCCGTTGGCCTAAAGAATATCTCCCCACCATCTTTGAACCAGAACGTATTGATATGACGATGGATATGGAACAAGAGGTTGCCGAAGATACAATGCGGCGGTTAGCCACGGAAGAAGGTATCTTTTGTGGTGTTTCGTCAGGTGGCTCAGTAGCCGCAGCATTGAGGCTATCTCAACAAGTTACAAATGCCGTCATAGTCAGCATTATTTGTGACCGCGGTGACAGGTATGTGTCGACGGGCGTTTTCCCTGCCGAATAATGGCTTTATTACGAACATGGCTGATTATCACGGCGGCCATGTTGCTCATGTGGCAAAGCAGTTCTTTTGCCAGTGAACAAATCACTATTATCATCGGATCATGGGCTTTTGAACAAAAATCAGCAAAAAATCTTGATGTCGAATTATTTTTAACAGAGCATGGGGTTGGCATTCAGGCTACAGCTGATAACGTCACTTTAGCAGAGCCGATAGGTCAACTTAATAAAGTCAGCTTAACGTGTACTCAATTTCAACTGTTATCAGAACGTTATTCTTGTAAACAGGGAACCGTAGCATTCTTGCATGCTGAATTGGGATCTCAAAAATTAAAATTCTCTATTAAAGCCAAACCACAAACAAATAATTATGACGTTAAAGTTAATGGTTTACGCTTAGCTGAGGCTGATATTTCATTTACTGCAAAACTAGCGAATAACAACTGGCATGTTTTGTTAAACATCCCTCAAGCCTCATTAATTCAAATAGTGAGTTTTGTGTCACCATTTTTACCAATAGATAAAATCGACCTCCTCAAAGACTGGAGTTATGGCTCCGATCTAAATATAGATGCTGAACTTCAAGGAAGAGAAACCCAGCTAGAAAAAGCAACTATCAAGCTAATAGCATCAGAGTTAAACGTGAGTGATATCGAAGGCAAGTACGTAACTGAAGCTTCGAGTTTGAACATAGAGTTAGATGTAACTAAATCAAATCACAGTTGGCAATGGCAAGCAGATGTGAATATTCCCTCGGGGCAAGCCTATGGTGAACCCGTATTTTTAGATTTCTCAGAAACGCCGTTATCTCTCAATGCTTCGGGTATATGGCACCAAGATTTAAATCATATAGTTGTTAAACAAGCCACGATCATTCATGTAGATATTGCTGAATTGAATGCTCAGTTTACGAGCGACTTTAAACAGTTCAATGATTTAGATCTTACAATTAAAAAGACAGAAATTAATAATTTATACCCGATATGGATACAACCATTTTTAGTGGACACGGCTGTGGCAAACCTTGAACTTGCTGGACAAATAGGCTTGAACTTCCAGTTGCAAGACGATGGTTATCAAATAGAGATGGAACTATCTGATGTGTTTATTGATGATGAAGAGGGACGGTTTGGATTATATGATTTAAAAGGATCTCTCGGCTGGACTACATTGCATGAAGCCTTGCCATCGGATCTAACATGGCAAGGAGGCTATGTGTATGCAATACCGATAGGAAAGTCCAAAATTGTTGCAGAGGCTAAAGAATCACAATTCAAATTACAACAGACATGGACATTACCTATTTTGGATGGGGATCTACAGTTAAATGAATTTAGCTTGTATCGGCCTGAAAATGGGGAAACACAATGGAGTTTTGATGGCTTATTAACGCCAATTTCTATGGAATCGTTGAGCAGTGTGCTCGAATGGCCGACCTTGCATGGCAAGTTGTCAGGCGTGATTCCTAAAGTCAGCTACCAAAACCAGCATATTCAGGTTGAAGGTGCTTTATTAGTGAAATTGTTTGGTGGCACTACCATTGTTAAAAACTTGCAATTAGATACTCCTTTTGGAGCATTGCCACAGCTTTATGCCAATGTAGATATAAAGAATTTGGACTTAGAAACCCTGACGCGGACCTTTGACTTTGGGAAAATCACCGGAAAATTAGATGGGCAGCTTAATCAATTACGCTTATCTAATTGGCAGCCTGTTGCTTTTGATGCTCGTTTTTATACGCCTGAAGGTGATAAAAGCAAGAGACGAATCAGTCAAAAAGCAGTAGAGAATTTATCGCAAATTGGTGGCGGCGCTGGGGGAATCTTGTCACGTAGTTTTTTACGTTTCTTTGAGGATTTTTCATACCAACGTTTAGGTCTAAGCTGTAAATTGGCTAATGATGTCTGTGAAATGACCGGTGTTAGTGAAGCAGAGCAGGGTTATTACATTGTGAAGGGCGGTGGTTTGCCACCGCGGATTAATGTGGTGGGGTATACTCGCCGCGTAGGCTGGACGGATTTAATTGAGCGCTTAAAAAGTGTCAGTCAAAGTTCTGGACCAGTGATTCAATAGGAAGGGGATGATATGAAGTTAGTTAAATGGTTTACCGGAAGCATGACTACGGCTTTGATGTTGGTGTCTTGTGTGACAATTAATATTTATTTCCCTGCCGCGGCCGCTGAAAAAGCAGCCGATCGCATTATTGAAGATGTTTGGGGACCAGCAACAGCACCGGAAGAGCAAGTAGAACCAGGGGCTGAGCGACAGTCACAACTGCTTTCTTCTCCAAGCGCTGGTGAACAAGTTGCGATACAGGTTTTAAATTGGTTGATTACTCCTGCGACAGCGGCTGAAGCTAATTTAAATATTAACTCTCCTGCGATTACTGCAATACAGTCAAAAATGAAAGCGCGTCATAATCAACTGAAATCATTTTATGCCAGTGGTGCAGTTGGTTTGACATCAAAAGGCTTGATTACAGTACGTGATGCTAAGGCTATTGCCTTAAAAGATAGAAATAAGGTGAAAGGTTTGGTTGCTGATGAAAATAAAGATCGCAATGCCTTATATGCTGAGATTGCACGAGCGAATGGGCATCCTGAATGGCAGGCCGATATTCAAGCGACCTTTGCTAGCCGTTGGGTACAAAAAGCAGCGAAAGGTTGGTGGTATAATAATGGCAGTAGTTGGCAGCAAAAATAAGCAGGGAGCTTATTTTCGTGTAGTCGAGTAATCGGTGAGTATCAGGGATGATACGAACAAAAATAATAACCAACGAGTTTAACGAAAAGGATCCAGTGATGTTTAACATCGCTGGATTTTTTATTTTTTAGCGATACAGAGATAGACAGAATGGCAAGACGTAACCGAAGACAAAGATTACCCCAAGATCCCGTTGAGACAACGATTGAAACGCTGTCCCATGATGGGCGAGGCATCGCTAGAATTGAGGGTAAGACCGTTTTTGTCGATGGTGCTCTGGCTGGCGAACAGGTTAAGTTTTTATATACTAAAAAACATAAATCTTACGATGAAGGCAAAACGGTAGAGGTTTTAACTGCAGCAGAAGATCGTGTTGAGGCTAAATGTCAGCATTTTGGTGTGTGCGGTGGATGTAGTTTGATGCATATGGCACCCGATGCTCAATTAGCGTTAAAGCAGAACACGTTAAATGAACATTTAACTCACTTTGGTAACTTACAGCCACAATCGTGGTTGGAGCCGTTAAAAGGTCCCTTGTTTGGCTATCGACGCAAAGCCCGGTTGGGTGTGAAACATGTACCTAAAAAAGAGCGTGTATTGGTAGGCTTTCGAGAGAAAGGCACGCCGTATCTTGCCGTATTAGATAGCTGTCAAGTCTTAGACCAACGAGTAGGTGCACGGTTAGCTGAATTAGGTGAAATGATTGCAGGCTTAGAAGCTCATAATCGCATTGCACAAATAGAAGTAGCGATGGATGATGAGCATGTGGCTCTGATATTTAGAAATCTTGATCCCTTAAGTCAGCAAGATCAAGATCTACTTATTGCCTATGGCCAGAAAAATGACTTATGGATTTATTTGCAATCTGGTGGCCCGGATACGGTTACACCGTTGTGGCCTGAAAACCCGCAGTTAAGTTATGCACCTGAAGCTGGGTTAAACCTTGAGTTTGAGCCTAATGATTTTACCCAAGTCAATGCCGGTATTAACCAAGTGATGATTCAGCGGGCCATGGAACTATTGGAAGTATCCGAGGATGATCGCATCTTAGATTTATTCTGTGGTCTAGGTAATTTCAGCTTACCATTGGCTAAACGCATTCAAGAAGTAGTGGGTGTTGAAGGTGATGAAGCTCTAGTACGTCATGCACAAGAGAACGCGAGTAAAAATTCATTAAGTAATGCCATTTTTGAACAAGCAGATTTAACTCAAACAGAGTTAAAAGATTATCCTTGGGCCAAAGCTGGCTTTAATAAGATTTTATTAGATCCACCTCGTAGTGGTGCCTTTGAAGTATTACATCAACTTGCTGATCTAGGTGCAGAACGATTGGTATATGTTTCTTGTAACCCAGCCACTTTAGCCCGTGATGCAGGTGAGTTGGTGAATAACCATGGTTATACTTTGGTATCAACAGGTGTTATGGATATGTTCCCTCATACTAAACATGTTGAGTCTATAGCCTTATTTATTAAAAAATAAATGATTAATATCATGGCTTTATTGACTATAGGTTGGTTTTCCAGTATTTTTATCGGCCCGATGAGTTTTACCCAGAATTAGGCACGCTCATCCTGGATCTATTTTATTTAATGCCAAATCTGGTGTGAGCCAGGCACGGAAAGCTACAGATCTTTAGTTTCGCATAAAAGATGGCTGGGTTGCGTTTTCTCAAAAGGAAAATGTTATGAAACTAAATACGCTTGCAGTGATTGCAGGAATATTATTGACGTTAGGAATGATTAACTCTGCATTTGCAGGGAGCTGGCATGGATATCATGGCGGCCCTAAATGGCACGGTGGAAACTGTGGTGGTGGAGGTGGTTCAGAGTGTAAGAATCCAGAGAAATATTCAGAAACATTTTATACCAAAGACTTCAATACAAAAGATAAATGGAAGGGTAAAAAAGTTTACTGGGGTTTTGATGCTATTGATGCACCTGGATTGGAAATTAGCTCAGCGACACTGACTGTAAAGACATCTTCAAATGCTTGGCTTGACCATGTATGGGGTGAAAACAAACAAAGTTGGTTCGGAGTTTCATACATCGGTAAGTTAACTGGTGGTGAAGATGTATTTTCTCTGAGTTCTAAATTCTTTGATGAAATTGTTGATGGTATTACATTTAAAGCGTTCTTTTCTAAAGATAGTGAAAATATCTTCTGGGCTTCGTTGAATGTTAATGGTAAATACTGCCCACCAGTAAGTGAAGTTCCATTACCGGCCGCAGTTTGGTTATTTGGTTCTGCTTTAGTTGGCTTTACAGGTTTCCGCAGACGTCTTAAAAAAGCATAATACTTTAAGTTTTTGAACAACATTAAAAGCCGTGACAGTTGTCGCGGCTTTTTTGTTTGTTTAGCACTAGCATACTTGATTTTATTAATTCACCAGAGCGATTAAGTAGATAACATTATTATTTTGAAATAAAAATAGTACTCATCTACTATTGACGAGATTATATGTTTGCTCTATTTTGGTGCGCTCGGGTTAAATTTTATTTGATTTAATTCGATGGTAATTTAACTTAACTTTAGCCAAGCTCGGTGTGAACTGAGTACGGAAAGCTACAGGTCTTTAGAGGACTAAAGATGGCTGGGTTGCATTTTCGAGAAAGGAAAATGTTTATGAATAAGTTTTTAGTATTATTGGCAGCTGTTCTGCTGTCATTCCAAACACAAGCAGCCCTTGTTAGTGGTCCTGATATTATTGCTGCCGTCAGTGTGCAAGAAGATAGTCCAACCAATAACCATCAGCAAGCCTTCAATGAAAAGCAATCTGTTTTTTTAAATAGTGCAATTAATGTAGATGGCGGCACTATTGCAGCAGGACAAACTGTAGATAGTCATCTTATCTTTTTGAACTCTCAAGGTGGTACTTTTGTAAATGATCGCCAAACATGGGGGTTCGATGGTCAAATTTTAGGTGTGATGTCACAGCAAAATGGCGGAATGTTAGCGGCAACGAATAGTTTGTTTGCAGCCTTCGGTGATTATTTTACTACAGGAAGTAGTTTGCCTTTTGGCGCGGCAGGCCTAGAACAAAATAATATTCTCACCGGTGATGGTTATATTATTAATGGCTTATTGTTAGATCTTCGAATGAGAGTGACTGAGCCAGGTGATTGGGTTCGAGTCATTACTGCTTCAGCAGTTCCTATTCCAGCGGCTATTTTCTTATTTGCACCAGCCCTACTAGGTTTTATTGGTCTGCGTAGAAAACAAAAACTAACAGCATTGTAAGTTAGTCCGCTATGATGTGAGAAGCCGTGTTGGGTAACCAATACGGCTTTTTATTTGTCAGAAAAAAGTGTGATATGAAAGAAAACCTTGGACAAGATGCCGTTCGACACATTGCAGAAATATTGTCAGATTCTATGTCTGGATTTGATAAAAACTTATTTATTAATAAAGCATTAGTTGGGCTGGATGAGTTAGAACTAAAACAACGAGTCAATCACTTAATTAAGGTATTAGCTTTATATCTGCCGGATGAGTTCGAACAAACTGCAACAATATTGAAGTCAGTTAAGCAACACTGGTACAACGAGGACGTGGAAGATAGGGGCTTTAGTTTTGCTGCCTGGCCGTTGATTGATTATGTGGCGGACTATGGTACAAGGCAACCTGAGTTAGCATTAGAAGTCTTAAAAACACTTACATCACTATTCTCAGCAGAGTTTGCTATTCGTACTTTTATAGATCAGCATTTTGATATTACCTATCAGCAATTACTATTGTGGGCGGAAGATGAAGACGAACATGTGAGACGTTTGGCCTCTGAGGGCATGCGGCCTCGTTTACCGTGGGGCAAACAGCTGAGCCAGTTTTGTGATGATCCGACAGTGATATTTCCGATTTTAGAACGCCTAAAGGATGATCCTAGCCTGTATGTGCGTAAGTCAGTGGCAAATAACCTTAATGACATAAGTAAAGATAACCCAGAGCAAGTCATTGCCGTATGTCGGTCTTGGTACGATGGTGCATCAGTTGAAAGGTTATGGATTATTCGTCATGCTCTGCGAAGTTTGATCAAAGCTGGCCATCCTGAAGTTTTTCCATTATTAGGTTACACAGCTGAACCACAAGTGAGTTTAAAAAAAATAGGTTTGGGTAAAGCTGTTCTCAAATTGGGAGACAGTGCAGAAATTACGGTGAACTTATTATCAACGTCTTTACACACCCAGAAAATGGTTGTGGATTATAAAATCCATCATGTCAAAGCTAATGGCAGCACAACCACTAAAGTATTTAAATGGAAAAATATCACGTTAAAAGCAAACGAAGAATTACAATTGCTCAAAAAACATTCGCTTAAACCTATCTCAACACGTAAATATTACTCAGGTAAACATCAAGTCGAGCTGTTGATTAATGGACAACCGTATGGCAAAAAAGAATTTGAATTAATTGTGGAGTGATTTTTCCATGTCATAAACGACTTTGGTCATTTCAACCACACTATCTGGGTTTAAAGAAATCGAGTCGATGCCATTTTTAACTAGGAATTCAGTGATTTCTGGAAAGTCTGACGCTGCTTGGCCACAGATGCCCACATATTTACCTGCCTTTCGACAGGCTGCTATCGCCATTGCCATTAACTTCAATACTGCTTCATTGCGTTCATCATAATTATGCAACAGGCTGGAATCTCGATCGGCACCAAGTGTTAGCTGAGTGAGGTCATTCGAGCCAATTGAAAAACCATCACAGAGTTCTAGAAATTGTTCTGCCAATAAAACATTAGCTGGGATTTCACACATCAAATACAGTTTTAAGCCGCCATCCCTTCGTTTAAGACCATGTTCAGCCATTTTTTTGATTACTCGACGACCTTCATCCACTGTACGAACAAAGGGGATCATGACGGCAATATTATCAAGCCCCATGGTATCGCGAACAAGATTAAGCGCGATACACTCCAAGGAAAATGCATCGGTAAAGGCTGGACTGGGATAACGTGCCGCACCGCGAAAACCAATCATAGGGTTTTCTTCAACCGGTTCATATAAATCGCCACCGACAAGGGCGGCATATTCATTAGATTTAAAATCACTCAGCCTGACAATAACTGGTTTGGGGTAAAAGGCGGCTGCAATAGTAGCGATACCTTCAGCTAATCGTTGAATATAAAATTCAGTATGACTGGCATAACCCGACGTTAAGTTGGCTATTTTCTGTTTTATCGTTATTGGAAGGTATTCGTAGTTAATTAAGGCATTAGGGTGAATGCCAATACTGTTATTGATAATAAATTCCATTCTAGCTAAGCCGACACCGGAATTGGGTAGCATACTTGTTTCAAAAGCTATTTCAGGGTTGGCTAAGTTCAACATGATCTGGGTGTGTTGAGGTTGAGGAATGGTGGACATATCAATATGATCAATGTGATAGGGCAGGCGACCTTGATAGACAAAGCCGGTATCACCTTGGCAGCATGATACTGTCACTACATCTGCAGAACGTAATACTTGAGTTGCATGGTTGGTACCTACTATTGCCGGGATGCCTAACTCACGTGCGACGATAGCAGCATGACAGGTGCGTCCACCACGATTAGTTACGATAGCACCTGCAATTTTCATCACCGGTTCCCAGTCGGGATCAGTAATATCGGTGACTAAAATTTCCCCTGGCTTTAATTTATGCATTTGGCTGGGTTCTAAAATGATACGCACTTTGCCTGCAGCCACTTTGCTACCGATGCTCTTACCTTGAATTAAAATTTCAGCTTGCCCATCTAACATATGATTTTCTAAAGCATGTAATGGTTTTGATGCTTCAACGGTCTCTGGTCTGGCTTGAACAATATAGAGCTCATCAGTCTCGCCATCTTTGGCCCATTCGATATCCATCGGCATTTGATGGCCTACTTTATGAGTGTAATGCTGTTCGATCGCGACAGCGAGTTTTGCAAGTGCTAATACTTCATCATCACAGATACAAAAACGAGATTGTTGCTCATGACTGGTTTTTATATTTCGGGTTGAACCCATATGAGTATGACCTTCGGCATAGATCATTTTCACTTTTTTACTACCAAGCTGTTTTTTTAAAATAGGTCGATAATCAGTAGCAAGAGTGGGTTTAAAGACATAAAACTCATCGGGGTTGACCATGCCTTGAACGATATTTTCGCCCAAGCCCCACGATGCAGTGATCAAAACAACATCACGAAAGCCTGTTTCAGTATCAAGCGTGAACATCACACCTGAGCAAGCTTTATCTGAACGTACCATTTTCTGTACACCAATGGATAAGGCGACTGCCATGTGATCAAAGCCTTTATCAACACGATAGGAAATCGCTCGATTGGTAAATAGTGAGGCAAATATATGCCGGCAACTATGAATTAATTCAGCGTTGCCACTGATATTAAGATGTGTTTCTTGCTGGCCGGCGAAGGAAGCATCAGGTAAGTCTTCAGCGGTACCTGAGCTACGTACCGCCACATCAACACCATCACCATATTCTTGTTCTAATTGTTGGTAAGCGACTTCTATTTCCTGGAGTAAGTCATCAGGTAGTTTGGCATTACTAATCCATTGACGGATCTTTTCTCCTGTTCGAGCAAGTGCTTCTGTATCGTTAACATTTA
>Ga0105350_10001843_pt1 | contig 13075 bp, 9 predicted proteins | sample EN1Hudsemesocosm_FD_83506 | JGI IMG/M metagenome (GOLD analysis project Ga0105350, IMG submission 83506) | Methane-oxidizing microbial communities from mesocosms in the Hudson Canyon - EN1E Hudson Canyon | ecosystem: Environmental > Aquatic > Marine > Cold seeps | place: Hudson Canyon... | reverse complement strand
CTTTTTCTGAGTCAGAACTAAATATTGTCCCTTCAGAAAAATTTTCTTTACCGATTAAAGAATGGTTGGTTAATCGTAAGCCTTCGCAATTATTAAGTAGTTTGGGGATTCATCCTGCGAGACCTGTTGTACCTGCTGTTATGGGGGAGGTTCAGAAAGACAGTCCGGCTGAGCAGGGAGGTCTATTATCCGGTGATCATGTTATCCGCGTTAATAACCATAAAATTGAAGCATGGCATGACTTTGTTGAGGTTGTACAGGCTTCGCCTGAGAAAGAGATACAAGTAGATATTATTCGTGATGACTTAAACAAGCAAAAGCATGAGCTACGCCTGAATTTAAAGCCAGGAATTCATCAGGATGAGTTGGGTAACACCTACGGTCGTCTGGGTGTCGGTGCCAAACCATTTAAATATCCAAGTGAAATGATTCGTGAAGTAAGTTATGGTCCCTTCGCTGCTCTTTCTCATGCCACGGCTCAAACTTGGGCCGATACTAAAATGAGCCTAAATGCTATAAAGAAAATGGTTCAAGGTCTTATATCATTAGAAAATTTAAGTGGGCCGATTACAATTGCACAGGTGGCAAGTGATTCTATCAGCTCTGGAGCGGAAGAATTTTTACGTTTTTTGGCATTATTAAGTATTAGTTTAGGGATATTAAATTTATTACCCATTCCAGTACTCGATGGTGGGCATCTTTTATACTACGCACTTGAAGGTCTTAGAGGTAAACCTCTTTCTGAAAAGTGGCAAACGTTTGGCTTAAAAATAGGGATTTCATTTATTCTTATGTTAATGACCGTCGCATTTTATAATGATGTCATGAGATTGTTGTAATCGAATGACACAGAATTGCATCACTGTTGTATGTTTTAGGAATCTTTTTGTTAATGTTTAAATGTTTAAAATTATGCGCTCGCTTTTACTTTTTTGTATTGGTTGTTCTAAGCGCACCAATGATCGCTACGGCAAATGAGTTTGTAGTTTCTGATATTCGGGTTGATGGTTTAAAACGTGTCTCTGCGGGTACTATATTTAGTGAATTTCCTATTACTGTGGGTGAAACTTTAACTGAAGGCCGATTAGTAGAAGCAACAAAGTCACTCTTTAAAACAGGTTTGTTTACGGATATCGAGTTATCTAGAGAAGATCGTGACTTGGTTATTTCGGTCATAGAGCGCCCAGCTATAAGTGAAATTGAAATAGACGGCAATAAAGATATCTCGGAAGAAGACTTATTAGAGGGTTTAAAAACTGCAGGGATGTCTGTGGGTAAAGTATTCAAACGTGTCACGCTTGAGCGGTTAGAGCTGGAAATATTACGTTCATATGTGACTCAGGGTCGTTATAGTGCTTCAGTAGTAGCTGAAGTAGTAGAGTTACCTCGGAATAGAGTATCAATAAAGTTAAAGATAGATGAAGGTGAAGTTGCCAGCATTTTGCATATAAATATTGTTGGGAATGAAGCCTATTCAGATAAGGAAATTATTGAGTTAATGGAACTCAAAATGCCAAGTCTTTGGTCTAGCTTTACTAGTGATGATAAGTATTCAAAAGAAAAGCTTAGTGGTGATTTAGAGCGTATAAGATCATTTTATCTTGATAATGGCTACATAAAATTTACGATTGAATCGACCCAAGTATCGATTTCACCTTTTAAAGAAGATGTATTTATAACCGTTAATGTTTTTGAAGGTCCGCTGTTCACCATAAAATCATTCGATTTAAAAGGTGATTTAATTCTGGATAAAGAAATACTTGAAAAATTAGTATTAGTGAAACCTGACGAGGTTTTCTCGAGGAAAAAATTAACCTTAAGCTCTGATTATATCTCTAGAGCACTTGGTTCTGAGGGTTACACATACGCGAATGTTAATGCGATTCCTGAAACTCATGATGATAATTCGGCGTCAATTACTTTTTTTGTCGATCCGGGTAAACGAAATTACGTTAGACGAGTTAACTTTAGGGGTAATACCAATACTCGTGATGAGGTGTTGCGACAGGAAATTATCCAGATGGAGGGGGCTTCAGCTTCAACAGACTTAATTGAGGGCTCAAAGACACGTTTAGAGCGTTTAGGCTTTTTTAGTAATGTCACGATTGATACGCCTTCAGTACCAGGAGTAAATGATCAAATAGATGTTAATTACCATGTTGAGGAGCAGTCATCTGGTAATTTATCCGCTAGCTTAGGATTTTCTCAGGGAAGTGGGTTCACCTTAGGTTTAAGCGTTTCTGAAAATAACTTTTTTGGATCTGGTAAGCGTGTTTCATTTGGTGTTAATACTAACGACGCGGTTAAATCTGCCAATTTTTCATATTTAAATCCCTACTACACTGTCGATGGTGTGAGTCGCGGATTTAGTGTGTTTGCACGAAAGACCGATTTTGATGAGACGGGAAGCTCCGATTATTCGCTAGATGCGTCAGGTGCATCTGTGACTTTTGGCTATCCTATCAATAATATATCTCGTTTAACTTTTGGCTTTGGTTATACCAATAGTAAAGTTAGTTTAGGAGTCTCCCAGCCATTGGAAATTAAAAATTTCTTTGAAGAAAATGGTACGGAGTTTGATACTTTTCCTACATCGATTACTTGGTCCAGAAGTACCTTGAATCGAGGTTCATTTCCTACAAAAGGTTGGCGCCAAAATTTAACCTTAGAAGTGACTGCGCCATTTAGTGATCTATCTTTTTATAAAACGAGCTATCGGTCAAATACCTATTTCCCTTTGGATAGTAAGCATAAGTTTGTTCTGCGGGTCCGAAATGAGCTAGCCTGGGGGCATTCTTATGGTGATACAAGCGAGCTACCTTTCTATGAACACTATTTTTCAGGTGGGATAGGGTCGGTGCGAGGGTTTGAAAGTAATTCTTTAGGTTTAAAATCATCGCCTAATGAAGGCGAGGAATTTGCAGATACTACCGACCCGTTTGGTGGTGACCTACTTATAGAAAATAGTGCAGAATTAATTTTTCCTATCCCTTTTATCAAAGATCAGCGCTCAATGAGGCTTGCATATTTTATTGACAGCGGGAATGTTTTCGATACTAAGCGGAACTATGACTTTGATGCACAAGAAATCAGGGTTTCAACCGGCCTTAGTTTACAGTGGATAACATTTATAGGGCCTTTAGGGTTTAGTTTTGGTAAAGCAATCAATGATATTCAAAGTGATGAAACTGAGTTTTTCCAGTTTACACTAGGGCAATCATTTTAATAAAACTAAAAATTTAATGTTCTGTATGTAAAACGATATTAATAATCATGCATCAAAAAAGATCTTAGGAGGTCTATAATAATGAAATTTCTAACAACTATCACCTTAATATCTATCTTGTCAGTTTCTGTGCTTGCTTCAGCCGAATCAAAAATTGGATTGATTGATATGAGAACTGCACTCTTTTCATCTAAAGCTGCAAAAACCTTCACTGAGAGTATGGTAAGTCAATATAAACAACAAGATCTAGAAGTTCGTGCTGTAGGTGAAGATGGGCAAAAGCTTGAGTTACGCTTAAAAAACGATGCGGCGATCATGAGTGATAGCGAGCGTAATAAAATGGCATCTGACTTAGAAGCAAAGATTCAAGAATATAAGTATTTAAAAGGAAAATTAGACAAAGTCTTGGCTGAAGAGCGTCAAGAATTTTTAGCTGAATCTAAGCCTCGTATTGACTTGGTAGTAAATGAAATTGTTACAGAAGAAGGCTTAGACTTGTTGTTGCCTCGTGAGGCTGTTTTATTTGCATCTGAAAAGATGGATTACACAGCTAAGATGATCGAGAAGCTTGATAAGATAAAATAATTTCTTAGTTTTCATTTAGATTTGTCTACAGAGTTAGTGATTCATTATGGGTAAGGTATTTACTTTAAAGCAGTTGTCAGAAAAAGTGGGCGGGCGTGTAATTGGTGATGAAAATCAGATTATTGCTGGGATAGCGACCTTGCAGTCGGCAGATGCGACACAGATAAGTTTTCTGGCAAATCCTGCTTATGAGAAATATTTATCTGATACTGAGGCGGCGGCTGTTATTTTAACAGAAGATATGGTTCCTAATACTTCTTCTAATATGCTTGTCCATACACAACCTTATCTTGCATATGCTACTTTGAGTCATTTATGGGATGAGTTTTCGTGTGAGTCGTTATCATCAAATGCGGCGGATAATAAGCCTGCACATATACATGATTCTGCTACGGTTCATGAAACGGCTGTTATTTCTCAAGGGGTAACAATACACGCAGGAGCTGTGGTTCATTCTGGTGTAACGATAGGTGAAGGTTCTGTAATTGGCTCTAACTGCGTTATAGGTGTCGATAGTATTATTGGTACAGGAACACTTATTCATGCGGGTGTCACTATTTATCATGGTGTAACTGTTGGTGATGCATGTATTCTTCATAGTGGTGTTGTCATTGGGTCCGATGGGTTTGGGTTTGCACCGCATCAAGGTAAATGGGAAAAAATTGCTCAGCTAGGTGGTGTCCTGATTGGTAATCATGTGGAAATAGGTGCAAATACGGCCATTGATCGAGGAGCATTGGACAACACAGTGATTGAACATGGCGTAAAACTCGATAATCAAATCCAAATTGCTCACAATGTGTTAGTTGGAGAGAATACTGCGATTGCGGCTTGTAGTGCGATTGCAGGAAGTACTACGATTGGGAAAAATTGTGTGATTGGCGGCGCTAGTGGTATCGCTGGCCACTTAACGGTTACTGACAATGTACATATCACGGCAATGACGATGGTTATCAAAAGTCTAAAAGAGCCAGGTGTATATTCTTCAGGTACTGGAGTACAACCTAATGCTAAGTGGCGAAAAAGTATCGCAAGACTTAGGCAGCTTGATAAAATGGCTGCTCGAATTAAAGCTTTAGAAAAGACGATTAATACATAAAGCTCACGCTTTATGTTACATGTTTAATTTTGTTCGCGAATTACTCATTTACTTAGTTAAAACCTCGTGTCAGGGCATTCTTTATGATGGATATAAATGAAATCCAAACCTTCTTACCTCATCGTTATCCTTTTTTATTCGTAGATCGTGTTACGGAGGTTGAATCAGGTGTATTGATTAGAGGTTATAAGAATGTCTCGTTCAATGAATCCTTTTTTGAAGGTCACTTTCCTGGAATGCCAATAATGCCAGGAGTTCTAGTTCTAGAGGCTTTAGCTCAAATTTCAGGTATTTTAGGGTTTGTCACAACAAATAAAAAACCGAGTGATGAGCTTGTACATTATTTTGCAGGTTCTAATAAAGTCAGATTTAAGCGTCCAATTGTTCCAGGTGATCAGATTATTTTAGAGTCAAAATTGATTGCGGCAAAACATAATATCTGGAAATTTGATTGCAGGGCTTTAGTTGAAAATGAACTAGCGTGTGCGGCAGAGATAATGACTGCAGAGAGAGAGCGATAAATGAGTATCCATCCGCAAGCAATAATAGATCCCTCAGCGAAAATAGGTGAGAACGTAGAGATTGGCCCTTGGACATGGATTGGCCCTAGTGTAGAAATTGGCGATGGCACACAAATTATGTCGCATGTCGTCATTAAGGGGCCAACAAAGATAGGAAAAAATAATCGTATCTTTCAATTTTCGAGTGTCGGTGAAGAGTGTCAGGATAAAAAGTTTGCAGGCGAGGCTACTCGCTTGGAAATTGGTGATAATAATATTATTCGTGAAAGCTGCACTATTCATCGTGGTACAACGCAAGATAAGGGTATAACCAAGATTGGTAGTGGCAATTTATTGATGGCTTATGTGCATGTCGCGCATGATTGTGTGATTGGGGATGATTCGATTTTCGCAAACGGTACAACCCTTGCTGGACATGTTCAGGTTGCTGACAATGTTATACTTGGTGGTGGCACAATGGTTCACCAGTTCTGTAAAATCGGTTTGCATAGCATGAGTGCTGGAGGAAGTATCGTTTTGCGTGATATTCCAGCGTATGTGATGGCAAGTGGGCAATCAGCATCAGCTCATGGTCTAAATACAGAAGGACTTAAGCGAAGAGGCTTTAGTTCTGATCTGATATTAACGTTAAAACGTGCTTATAAAGTTGTATACCGGAAAGGTTTAAAGTTAAGTGATGCATTGGAAGCGCTGTCTGAAATTGCTAATGAAACGCCAGAAGTAGCAATATTTACAGATAGTATTAAAAACTCTGATCGCGGCATTATTCGTTAATGACTACAGAGCTAAGTAGACAAAACTCTCCTGAAGGCAATTCAATTTTGGATATTAAAACTTCTTGTGATGAAGTGGTGGTTGTTTCTGATAGGCCAATTAAAATAGGAATTGTTGCTGGAGAGGTGTCTGGCGATATTCTTGGTGCTGGTTTAATCCAATCAATTCGTAAGCGTTATCCGAATGCTCATTTTGAAGGTATTGGTGGTACGCTAATGATTGAACAGGGCTTTAAAAGTCATGTTCCGATGGAGCGCCTTTCAGTCATGGGCCTTGTGGAAGTATTAGGTCGAATATTTGAGTTGATAGGTATTCGCCGCCGTATTAAACACTACTTTTTGAAAAATCGTCCTGATATATTTATTGGCATTGATGCCCCAGATTTTAATCTTGGCCTTGAACTCGCACTACGCAAAAGAGGTGTGAAAACGGGGCATTATGTTAGCCCTTCTGTGTGGGCTTGGCGTCAGCGCCGAGTGTTTAAAATCGCTCGTGCAGTAGACTTGATGTTGACGTTGTTTCCTTTTGAAGCGAAATTCTATAAAGCGCATCAGATTGCTGTGCGTTTTGTTGGGCATCCTTTAGCAGATTTAATTCCGATTTCACCTGATAAGAAGGTCGCAAGGAATGGTTTAGGCTTAGAAGAAAACTCTCAGTTAGTCGCTTTACTTCCAGGTAGTCGTGCAGGTGAAATTTCATACATAGGTGAAAGTTTTATAGAAACAGCACGCTGGTTATATGAGAAAAATCCAAATTTACAATTTATACTTCCTTACGTAAATGATCAGCGGCGTGAGCAAATACAGAATATTATTTCAGAGCTTGGATATAATCTACCGATTAAGCTTATAAATGGTAAGTCTAGGGAGGTTATGGCAGCGAGTGATGTTGTAATATTAGCATCTGGAACAGCAACGCTTGAAGCTATGTTGTTAAAGCGCCCTATGGTAGTTGCTTATCGAGTTTCTTCTATTACACACTATTTAATGAAGCGCTTATTAAAAGTACCTTATATATCGTTACCTAACTTACTTGCTGGTAAAGAGTTGGTGCCTGAATTACTTCAAGATCAAGCGCAACCAGAATTAATAGGGCAAAAGGTGTTAGATCGATTGAATACGCATGAAGGTGTTCAGACAAAAGAATCGTTTACAGACTTACACCTTCAGTTAAAGTTAAATGCTAGTGAGAAAGCTGCAGATGCGATTTCGGAGCTTTTAGAGCAGTCTAAGAATAATCTTTAAACATAGGTATGCGTTAAGTGATTGTGGATGACCCTTTTTTCTGTAAATACGATGGTGTTTTATTGGCGGGTACAGATGAAGTGGGGCGCGGGCCGTTAGCTGGCCCTGTTGTTGCTGCTGCCGTAATTCTTGATCCTGACAAACCGATCGAAGGTTTGGCTGATTCAAAAAAACTCTCAGAAAAAAAACGAGAAGCCTTATTTGATGAGATCAAAGAAAAAGCACTAGCATGGTCAATTTCCCGAGCAAGTGTAGAAGAAATAGATAAAATTAATATTCTGCACGCTTCATTACTTGCTATGAAGCGTTCAATCGAACAGCTTTCAGTATCACCTGAGTATGTCTTGGTTGATGGTAATTATTGCCCTAAAATTGCAATACCTTGTGAACCGGTTATAAAGGGCGACTCACGAGTCGAATGCATTAGTGCTGCTTCTATTCTAGCAAAAGTTAGTCGTGATCGAGAAATGGTTGCATTAGATGAGGTGTACCCTGGATATGGTTTAGCTAAGCATAAAGGCTATCCAACAAAGTTTCATCTTGAGGCATTAAAAAAGTTGGGAGTTAATGACTTGTATCGCAAATCGTTCAAACCGGTTGCTTCATTATTATAGGTAATTTTTATAGATAGCTATAGGTAGTCATTTAGGTAGATATATGTATTTATATTTGTAGGGATTACAAATATAAAATTAACTAATAATATAACGGTTGTAATGCCTTAGCAGGCTATTACTAAATCGATATAACATACATGGATGTGATATTGCTCACCAAATTATTGCTCTCTTCGTCACAAAATCTCGCTATCGTCAAAATAATGTCGCTAAAACAGCTAAAACTATCGAGTGTTTCCGACTACATATTGATTCCTCTACTACTATTATTGAAACTTTTAAAGCAAATAACGATGGGTTTCACCATGTTTTACGATTCAGGTTATAAAGTTTCTCGCTCAAGTGCTGTTGGCGTAGTGTTAGATTATGCGAAAGCAATTTCGTTAGTCTGTGCCGGTTCGTTCTTAATAGCATGTGGTAGTGGCGGAGGCTCAGAGTCTACCGAGCAAACGAGTACGCCTGAAAATTTGACGACCATTGAGGGTAGTGCAATGAAAGGCGCTATCGTAAATGGAGTTGTGCAGGTCTACCTAATTGAATCTCAGGCAGGGGAGATGGTCAAGAGCGAGCAGGCTCTAGATGTGTTAACTCGAACAAATGAGCGTGGAGAATATCAATTCAAAATCCCTGGGCAATATGTCAATAGTAATGTTGTTGTTGAAATCACCGCGGACTCTCAAACACAAATGACTTGTGATGTGACCGAAGGGTGTGGTGAGACTGCTTACGGAGATTTATTTTTCCTAAGTGATGACTTCATTATGAAAACTGCTGTGACTGGTGTAAATAGTGGCGAAACATATAGTGCGCATTTTAGTCCTTTGAGTCACATGGCATTGGCTTATGCGTCTTCTAATTCTGATGGCTTGACTTCATCTAGTATTTCAAATGCCTTCTCACATATAGAAACACTGATGGATCTTGAGCAAGGGGCAATGCAACTTGCACCTGCGGACATTACTGACTTAGAACGCTATTCCACTCTGAGTAAAACTGAAATTGAGTTAGGGGTTATTTCTGCGGCGTTTCTAGGTTTAGTAAATTCTCCTGATTGGGATTCAATTGAAGAGGTTTTAGGTCATGTTGAAGAAAAAATGTCCGGTTCAGGTCAGTTAGCCTCGATTAATTTGGGTGCTTTACCTGACGTTACACTTGATGACTTGTTTTATAATGCAACGCAAATTAGTGATGATCTACTGGGTGCGACAGAGGGTGGACATGCCGAAGCTTTAAGTATAGTAAGTGCTGAAACGAGTCAATCATATCAGGAAATGTCACAAATTCCTCAAACTGTCGATCCTGTGGTTGTTTCTGCTCACCCTCAGGGAGTAACAGTTGATGAGAGTAAGCAAGCTTTGTTTTCAGTTGCTGCCAGTGGAGGAGGAACTTTAACCTTTCAGTGGCAAAAAAATGGTGCTGATATATTGGGTGAAAATGGACCAAGTTTGATTGTGAGCAGTGTTCAATTAGCTGATGCTGGAGAGTATGCCGTTATTGTGAGTAACTCAGTTGGCTCTGTTGTTTCACTTTCAGCCTTATTGGTTGTGCAGGAAGTAATTGAACCCGTAATAATAACCTCGCAGCCTGTAACTTTGACTGTAATAGAAACTACACAAGCTAATTTTACTGTAGAAGCTATTGGTGGTGGTGAATTGATTTATCAATGGCGAAAAGGCGGTGTAGTGCTTCCCGGAGCTACTAGTGCAAGTTTGAATTTGTCTGATGTAGCTTTAAGTGACGCTGGCAGCTATGACTTGATCGTTTCAAATAGTGTGAGTTCAGTAGTCAGTGTTGCTGTCGTTTTAATTGTGAAAGAGCAGGTTGTGGTTAATCCGGTTGCAATACTATCTCAGCCACAGGCACTTGAGGTTACTGAAGGCGAACAAGCGACTTTCTCGGTGACAACTGAAGGGAGTGGAGAGCTGTTCTACCAATGGCGAAAAGGCGGTGTAGCAATTGCCGGAGCTACTAGTGCAAATTTGAATTTGTCTGATGTTGTGTTAAATGATGCTGGCAGCTATGACTTGGTCGTTTCAAATAGTGTGAGTTCAGTAGCTAGTGTTGCTGTCGCTTTAGTTGTGAATGAACTGGTTGTAGAAATTCCGGTTGCAATTTTATCTCAGCCACAGGCACTTGAAGTGACTGAAGGTGAACAAGCGACTTTCTCGGTGACAACAGAGGGGAGTGGAGAGCTGGTTTATCAATGGCGAAAAGGTGGTATAGCAATAGCCGGAGCAACTAGTGCAAGTTTGAATTTATCTGATGTAGCGTTAAGTGATGCTGGCAGCTATGACTTGATGATTTCTAATAGTGTGAATTCAGTAGTCAGTGTCGCTGTCGCTTTAATTGTGAATGAGCCGGTTGTGGTTAATCCGCTTGCAATTTTATCTCAACCACAGGCGCTTGAAGTGACTGAAGGCGAACAAGCAACTTTCTCAGTCACGGTTGAAGGTGGTGGTGAGCTTTCCTATCAATGGCGTAAAGATGGGGTAGAAATTAACGGCGCGACGGCTTCGAGTATTGTACTTGATTCGGCGGAACTTTCAGATGTTGGTTTATATGATGTGGTAATTTCGAATAGCGAAGTAGGCCTAACTTCGGCTGTTGCGTCTTTGGGAGTAAGTGCGGTTGTTGTTTTAAACTCGGTTCAGCTTGCATGGGATACGCCACTAAAGCGTGAAGATGGTACAGATTTAGAACTGTATGAAATTAATGGTTATGTGATTAAGTTTGGCACCAATACAAATAACCTAGATCATCAAGTGTATGTGGTAGGAGCAGAAACAGGCGTTCTAATTGAGTCTCTAGTAACCGGAACTTATTACTTTTCAATTGCAACGATTGATAGTGATGGAGCTCAAGGAGCTTATTCTGCTCAAATTCAACAGATAATATTGTAAAGCTTGCTGATATTGAGCTGAAGGTCTGGATGTAATCGAATGCATTTAATTTACACTGCTATTTCATGGTGGAATAGCAGTAGTAGACGAGACACCGGTAGTAGAAGAAACTGTGCTTGCATCAATGGAGGTAAGCTGGGAAATTCCTGTGTTAAGAGAAAATGTAGCAGTGATTAAAAAATTGGACGCCGATACTTATTATTTCTCAATTGCGACCGTAGACAGTGACGGTGTCCAAGGTTCTTATACAGCTCAATTAGAACAGGTTGTTTTATAAATCACGAAAGTCTTATTTTTCCTTTTAGCCCTCACTTGTTTAATATCAATAAGTATTTTTTTAGTGTCTGATTTTCAACTCAACAATGTTTTGCGTTCTATGCTCTAAGCGTTCATTATAAAATTTATTAATGATAATGTTTGTGGAGGGGTATTTTGTGAATGAGATATTAGGAGAGTTAATCCAAAATTTACAACAGGCATGTGCTTCAAAAAATTGGGAGCAGCTCGAGCAGCTTGATGGAGAAATAAAACAACACCTTCAAGAGATAATTTCATCAGCTAAAAATGCACAGGAAAAAGAAAAACTTGCCTTAGATTTAAAAACCATTCAAAAAGTTTATGATCTAGTTGTTGATGGTAGTAGGAAGAATCAATTGGAACTAGCGTCTGAATTAAAAAAAATATCAAGGGATCGGAATGCTGCGGACTCCTATCTTGGTGTTTCTCAATTTTGATTTAGAGTATTTTATGTACTTTTTTTGTGACAAAAAATGATCTTTTTTTTGATATGGCTCTTTTAGGATATTTTTAACGCCACTTTATTGACTCTTAGATGAATCCGTACTTTAATTGCTTGTTAGTTAAAGATGGAATCTTTTACTTAAATTACTTCACTTAAACAGCTCACAGTCTAGACCACACGGATGGCTATAGAATTTACCAAAAGTACACCTTTTGCAAATTCTTTAAGGTCAATAATAATAAGGTTTATTTTATGGCGCAGGATATGAAAGTTTTGGTTATGCATGATAACCAAGATGTACTTAGAGATATCACTGTTATTTTAAAGTTTCTAGGGGAAGAAGTGCTTAGTGCTTCTTTAACTAATTGGAAGCAAGTGCTTGAGTCAGAATCAACCGACTCGTCTCAAATTAATGTTGTTTTTTTTGGCTCAGATTGTGTGCCTTTAGAGCCGATTGTTGGTGAATTGCATGATTGGGATGAAGGGATTCCAGCGCTTGCGATTGGTGACGTATCATTAGATGGCTTAGATGCAGTTCTTAGAAAAAAAGTCATTGCTCAACTTGATTTTCCACCCAATTATAATAAAACGCTTGATAGCCTCTACCGGGCTCAAGTTTTTCGTGACCAATACTCTGCTCAAAACGGTCGTGGTAAGCAGCGTCAGGTAGAGTTGTTTCGAAGTTTGGTTGGTACCAGCAGAAGCGTACAAGCTGTCAGAGAATTGATGTCTCAAGTCGCCGACAAAGATGTCAGTGTTCTAATCACTGGGCAATCAGGGACAGGGAAAGAAGTTGTTGCGCGTAACCTACATTACAACTCGCACCGACGTAGTAAGCCCTTTGTACCTGTTAATTGTGGCGCGATACCTGCCGAGTTACTCGAAAGTGAGCTTTTTGGGCATGAAAAAGGTGCTTTTACGGGAGCTATTACGGCTAGAGCGGGGCGTTTTGAGCTTGCTGAGGGCGGAACACTATTTCTAGATGAAATTGGTGATATGCCTCTTAATATGCAAGTTAAAATCTTGAGGGTATTACAGGAAAGGACATTTGAGCGTGTGGGGGGAAATAAAACCATTGCTACAGATGTTAGAATTATTGCAGCAACGCATAAAAATCTTGAAGAAATGATTGAGGAGGCAACGTTTAGAGAAGATTTGTATTATCGATTAAATGTTTTTCCTATCGAAATGCCAGCTCTGAAAGAGCGTGTGGAAGATATACCTTTATTAATGAATGAATTAATCTCAAGGATGGAAACTGAGAAACGGGGCTCTATTCGTTTTAATTCTGCTGCAATCTTAAGTTTGTGTCGACATGAATGGCCAGGAAATATTCGTGAGCTGGCTAATTTAGTTGAACGTCTTGG
>Ga0105350_10001840_pt1 | contig 13096 bp, 4 predicted proteins | sample EN1Hudsemesocosm_FD_83506 | JGI IMG/M metagenome (GOLD analysis project Ga0105350, IMG submission 83506) | Methane-oxidizing microbial communities from mesocosms in the Hudson Canyon - EN1E Hudson Canyon | ecosystem: Environmental > Aquatic > Marine > Cold seeps | place: Hudson Canyon... | reverse complement strand
ATTTTTAAGTAAGTCGGAAAGAACTTATGCTCTAAATTTAGTGAAAAACCACGAATAATGATTTTTTTGACTCAAAAATCAACTTTCACTCTCTTTTTTCAAAAAAACAATGAAATTAGGGCCACAGATAAATTTAAGTTTCGACTGCGCTCAGAGTTTTGCAAAAGGCTCATTTCTTTTAAACTTATTTAAAAACCAGCTATTTATTTTTTGAAGGTGCCTTCCATAACTTTTCCCTGTCTTTGGATTACTCGTCATAATACTGGTCTTATCAATAACAGGGTTATCAGGGTCGTTGGCGCCTCTTTTATATTCATCAAAAGCACCTAGCATATGCCCAAACTCATGCGCTACAATCTGACCAGTATCGCGTAGATTCCAGTTAAGTTCGTCGCTGTAACCTTTGCCTGGTCTTACTATTACTGAATGATGAAACTTTGGACCACGAAAACGTACTTTTACGACAATTGGATAGCGCTCTCCGCTTTTAGTTTTAAGGGCATATTTATTATCCCAAACCTCTTCAATTCCTTTTTTCCAGATAGGCTTTATTCTAGATAATTCGACCCTACTAACACCTGAAGAGGGAATAAGGTTAATTGCAACGGATACGATAATAGCTTGTTGTTTTAATTCAATATCAAAACCGTAATGCCAGCTGAACCCATTTAAACCGACAATTCCCTCTCTGATGCTTTGTTTTGCTATCGTTATACTGTTTTCTGAAGCGCTGATTGGCTTCATTAATGATAAAAAAATCAAACTAAATAAGAAAAGAAGCTTTCGTTTTACTTGAGTTTTCATAATATTTTATAGCTTACTTTTCCTCTCAAAACCCTCTACATACTATTAAGGGCTGTATGAGTGGTAGCGTAATCCAGTATTTTGTATATAAAAGCCGTATTACTCTTAGGCCTGTTGGATTGAACTGAGTTAGGTTTTTTTGTGTAACAAAAAAACCTAACCTGACAAAAGCATCGTATTATCGCCAAATGTCGGGTTACGTTATCTCGCTATGCTCAATAAGCTAACCCGACCTACTAAAGATTTATAATTAAAGACTCCTTAACTTACGGTACAGGAATTACAAAGCCGTTAACGGCTTGTTTCATGGCGACGATATATCCTTCTCCTCTTATCACTGCAAAGTCTTTTCCACTAACAACACCTGCATTATCATAGGCTGCAATATCATAGCGCCCCGTCATTGCATTAAATTGCTGGATGCTAGCGATATCAGCTGTAGACCCTATATCTTGCAACAATTGAAAAGCACTGTAACCTTCTGGTACTTCTCTAAAACCAATTAAATTAGTCCCTGCCACTAAATCTTTACTATCACTTGCAGCTAAACTACCGCGAATAATAATTTCGGCATCTTCTGCCATATCTATCATATAGCCATGACCACTTTGCAAAATAAAGCTATCAGCGGGAGCAGAGCTCATCAGATTGGTTGCTGTATTTAAATATTTAATACTATTAATTCGAGACCCCAATAAGGCTAAAAAGTCTGTCGTTTGACTAGAACCTGGAATCATCGGAAAGCTGATTATGTTTAATCCTGCTTTAAGTACTAACTTTATATCGGGATGCGAAGGGTCGGTGTTATCCTGAAACTCCTGATTATCGCCACTTCCATCATTATCACTGTCTTGTATACCATCTTTATCCAGACTTCCAAAAAACAATTGTTCCCATAAGTCCGGCAGTAAATCACCATCACTGTCTATTCCTGCTCTGTCTATGGCAATAGCGCCCGGAGCATAACTAGTGATAGGTCCACTACCTGCATCCATTTGTGCGTATGGGTAATAAATACCATCATTTATTCCAACAGTATCCCATTGATATTGATCACCGACCCCATCAGGGTCTTCATTAATACCGCTAGTAATTTGTATGCCATCAGCACCTGTATTGTCTGTATCGTAATAGAGGTCAATTGCTGCATTAATACTGTCAGCCTGATCCTGCCATTGCAGAGCAATCAACTCACCCGTACTGTAATATGGATAGCCAGGACTAGTCATAATAATATGATTATCTATCGGAATATTGATTAAACGGTTACGTAAAGTTGAAACACTAAATTCACCTGTAAAATCCACACTGACATCTTGACTATAATGGGTGCCAAAACCACTCCAGATATCAATGGTTAATACCTCACTGCCAACTGGCATCCAGTTACTCCCGCTTGCAGTAAAAAGATTGCTCAAATTTAAATAGCCTTGTTGACTATTTGCACCATCCCCCACTCTGGTAGCAACACTATGGTTTGTATCAGTATGTGAAACTGTCATCAACCAGCCAAATGGGCTTTCATGACCAACTGAAACCAGTAATTGATTTGATTCAGACAAAAAACTATTTTCTGATTCGGTACCAACCTCGCTAAAAACATCTGCAGCTAAAGGCCATACTCCGCTATCTTGAGTATTTTCCGAATAGATCTTAAAGTAATAAAGAGTATCAGGAGCAGCCCCCCTCACCTCAACCATATTCTGCCCGAGTGAATGATGAATATCTCTGGAGTTGGCAATAAATTGATCCTGTACGTACTCACCATCAATACTAGGGTCACCCGCGTTAACTGAATTAATAATAACTTCCAGCTGATTGGTAATTTCCACTGTTCCCGCACTATCCTGAAAAATGGCTATTCGAGGTTCAGCTATTACATCTGTTTCCCAAATAACACTAAAGCCAGCCGGCGTAACATTTACAATCGTTGGCTTTTGTAGGGTAATTTCAGCCTGAGCAGTCATACTCATTCCGAGAAGAAGCCCCAGAACACTGTGTTTTAAACTTAGCGGTTTTGTTTTCATTGTATCTCTCCGCCGGTACCATCTATTCTTTTCTGTTGCCCGCTTTCTCCCTGCCGACTCAAAATAAGCTCTCCTCCAACTAAAATGGCAAGACGTTTTATTCTACTTGCCCCGAGTCGTCTATAAATTTTTTCAGATACTTCATCACCATTATCTATTAAGACCAATAATGGAGGCACCAGTCTTTTTTGCCGGCGCATTAATGACCTTAAGCGAAATTTAGATTCTTTGTTATTTTTAGGATTAATACGAGAAGCTGGTTTAATCACTTCAACACCAGGGAATTGCAAATCCAGGTCACTCAAAATCTGATCATTCTTTGGCTGTCTCAAGTCAACTAAAACAAGATCTGTATTTCCTGAAACAAACTCTAGTAGCTCTTGATAAGTAATATAACTGTATTTTGTCTTACTCATCCCCGCTACTCGCGTATCAGGCATATTCAAACTTTGCCATGCGCTAATTCCACCTTCTAACACATCAGCCTGAATACCTCTTTTCTGATTCAGAGCATTTGCCGCATTATCAGCCTTTTCTGTATGAATTCCATCACCATAAACCACCACTTGTCCAAGAGGCGGTAATTTTTTATTTACCATCAAGGATGCAGGAATATTAATCGAACCCGGAATATGGCTATTTTCATAAGCCGTTAAATTCCGAACATCAATAACGGTTAGTTTATTGCCACTTTCTATAAGGTCATGCAATTCTTGCACAGTCATTGCAGCCAATGATTGAGACAGACAAATAGCCAACCCAGCTAGCGACAAATATAATTTTTTGTTTACTTTACTCATCTTATTCTCCAGGTATCCAGGCCGATACTGCTTGTTTCATATCCAGCATAATGACCGCAACGTTTGCTATAGGAAAGTCACTACCCACTATATTGCCATTATCAACATTGGCAACCTGCCAGTGTCCATTTTCCGCATTTAATATCCGAATAGCATTAACATTTGCCAGTCCAATAGAGCGCAGCAACTGATAACTGCTATAGTGATCAGGAAAACAGGTATAACTAAAGACATTGACTCCCAAACTCAAATCAAGATTATTACACTGGCTCACCCCAAGATCCAAAATTCGTGTAGAGCCAAATTTAACCCACAGGAAACTACCTTCTTCCAGATTGAAATTATTTCCTGTTGCTTGCCCACCCGCCCATTCAACTGTCTCTATGATCGGCGTTGGAATTAATGCTGTATAACGGGACACTGCAGTTACACCCGCTTCTTGTTGCCAGCGCTCTAATAAAGCAAAAGCATCAACACTGCTTGCAACCATACCGCTACTTACTGCAATCGCATTTTGGTTATTAAAGACTGGCTGCAAATCAGGTATTTTACCCATCATTACTTGCTGATGACCATTTCTGGAATCAACCCAAATTAACTGCTCAGAAGCCAGACTCGGTTTTTCCTTTTCAGTCTCCATATTAGTCAACTGCACGCTGGCCAAATTATTTAAGTGCAAAGTTCTTAAATTAATTCTTTGCTCCCCTGCGGAATCTTCCTGATAAACAACCCAGGGACCATTTAGATAAGGCCGAGTCTCATCTTCAGGAGTGTCAGTCAATTGAATTTCTGTATGTCTATTGAGATTATGTGCGTACAGATCTAACTGTAAATTTCTATTATCCGCCCAAACAATCCACTGTTTATGTATCACAGGATAATATTGCCCCGCAGGGTTATCAGTAATTCGAGTCACCACACCCGTTCGCAGATCCTTACTATAAATCTCCCCTGGACCTACATCTCTAAAATCCTGCCACACGATTCTTTGTTTATAGATTGAAGGATCAAGCTGATCCTGTGTGGTTGTATCTACAATTTGAGTTTCAGCACTCAGTAAATTGGTCGCTTTTAACTGCCAAGGAGCTTCAGGATTAGCAACCGCTTTAGTTTGATAAACCACCCATGGCCAATAGACAACAGGCTTCTTCTCATCAACATCAGCTGTTGCAGTGACAGGTAAAGCTACATCGGCTGTTTCCAGGTCTTTTATCCAGATATCCCAAGTTCCATCATCTTGTCTGTCCTCCCAAACCACATAACGTCCATCGGTACGTGGTTTTTCCTGATGTTGTATATTGCTACTTATAGCGACAGGTACCGCACCCTCTGCACGCAAGTTTTGAGCATAAACATCCCAATTACCTAAGCGCTGATCTTGCCAGACCACCCAGTCTTTATAAGCATGGGCTTCTTTTTGACTCGCGGCACCAACATCTGAAAGTAAACCACCGCCACTCAGCATGTCACCAATTTGAACCAGACTAATGCCACTACGCATACGGCCCAGACCATCTTCCACAGTCACCTTAATTGAGTACCAGTCAGGAGATACTACAACACCATTATTATCTCGCCCGTCCCAACTATATTGCAAAGCTGCGGGGCCTAAAACACCCAACAAATCCTCCCTTTTTTTCGCAGTCTCAGGCAAGCTCACACCATACTGTTGATCAACTGTCCACCTTGCTTCAACACCACTTCCATCAGCAGGACAAACATCATTATTAATTCGAGGTAACACTTCAACAAGATGTTCACCTTCGCCTAATCTGCTTAATTCAATGGGGATTCCTACTCCATTTTCTGGTCGAAAATAAGTATTATCTACACGGAAACAGTAAGAGTCACTTCCCGTTACCGTTAGTAATGCATCTGTTGACCAAGTTGGACTTTCTGGAACTCCAGTGATACCAAGAACTTCGTCAGTACCTACAATCCATAATCGACTAACCGCTTCACTTTCATCTTGAGGATAATTATTATGCTGGCTTCTTCCTAACACCTCCAATTGAACAGGGCCCATCAAAGCTGCCAATTCAATAGTACTACTAACAGGCTGCTCAGCACTCCAGCCCCCGCTATTTATCTGGTATTTATAGAAATCAACATTAATTCCACTCACGGTAATGCTGGCTGTTGTTTGTGCTGTAGGGGTAGAAGGCACTCCGCTTAGCACAGGAAATGCATAAACACCTTGATAAACCTCAGCTTTTGCCTCAAGACTGCCTGCAGTTGTCGATCCACTAATTTCCAGCTTGACTGTATTAGGCCTGACCGAAACCGATTCACCTGTTATAAACAATTCATCGGTATCACTGTTAATTGCAATAATCTCAGGATAGATATCTGAAAGCACCAGAATTGCTGTTTTAGTCTCTTCAACATTACCATTGCTGTCTTCAGAATAGAACTCCAGCAAATGTTCTCCGCTTGCAAATAAAGTAAAAGGATAAGCAGGAAGAAAATCCCCAGTACCATTCAAACGATAAACGGTACTAACCGGACTATCATCTTCTGCAATAAACAGCATTTGTGTATCTTCTGATACATAGTATTTACCCTCTTTAAATTCAGACTGACCAGAAAACAATAATGTGGTAACCGGTGGAAATACTTCAGCTTCAGGCGGCAAGTAAGTCACACTGTAGTCATATTCGCCCAAGGCAACAAAATCAAAGACATTCAGATAAGTTAATTTTTCATTAGTATCTGGATGGTAGCGAATATTGGTCCAGTAATTATTTGGGTTCAAAACTTTACCGTCTGAACGCAGAACCTGTTCAATTTTGTATTTTGCCTGTGCGGGATCATCAACACGAATATAAACCCAGTTTTCAAAATCTGCACTGGCATGAACTGTTGCATTAAATCCGCTATAAGCTGTTACCTCTGTATTTAGTAAATGATTAACCGGTAAAGTATTACAATCCGTTTCATACAAAGTGTCGGGGATTAGTTCTTCTCCGCCCGCTTTTGTAGTCTCGGTATCGGCCAGAAAATCCAGTAAATTGTCACGCCCAGGTTGATCATTTTGAACTTCATGCATAATAAAATAAGCATTAATATCTTTTATAACCGATGTATCTCGCCCCCCTAGCTCAGATGCATGAGTATAACTGGCTTTAAATTCAGTAAACTCACCTGACAAACTGGTAATCATGTCCCAGGCACCTTTACGGCATTTTCCTGGTTCTATATCCCCCAGTTCTACTGTCAAACTGGCATGATCAGTCGGGTTATCATCAACACGTGCTCCAATAAGTTGCGGTACAACTAACAAGCCCTGTAGATTCTCTACGATTCGAGGTTGTTCTGATTTAATCCGTATATTGTTAGCACGGCCAAAGCCGACATTGTTTACCAATACGCCCAACGTGAATGGTACGGGTGTTTCTACTATTTCAGTGGTGAAGGGATCATCCCCATCAACATCTCTAGGTTGAAAGTAAGTTATATCCAGTTGTGGTTCTGGTTTAACGGTAATAGTATCTGGAATCACCGATAATATTTCTGGCGCTAACTGCTCTCCGTATAGAGATCCTGCTAATTGTGCACCAACTTGATACTGTAGGCCAGCCGCACTTTCGCCACCCGCAGTAATTTTTGGAATTATAAACCAGCTAATGGTTGCCGTTTGTGCAGGTGCAATAATTCCAGTGCCATCAACATCACTAATCCCTGTGACTGTCGGTGGTTGCACAAAAAACTTATCAGAGACATCAACAATATTGCCATCCGCATCATAAATTTGAAATGTAAGACCTGCCGAGAAATCAGTAATGCTGGCATCGCCTTCATTATTGGTAATTTCTAATGTTGCTAAAAACCCAATACGCTCCAGAGCCAATTCTTGCAAAATTTCTATTTTCACAAAAGAACATAGTCCCTGGAATTGTTGTGCCGATTGAAGGTTTGTACTCTGAAGTAACATCATCAACACCATATACTTGAGATATCTTTGCCACCCTGTCAAGTTCATTTTAATCGATTTCATGGCTGCATCTCCTTAGCTGACATAAGCTGCTCTGGCATCGCTGGTAACGTTATTTTGCTTAATAAATCCTGGGCTTTCTGACGGTTTTTCTGCCTAATTTCGGCATTAAAAAGTAGCTTTTCCCCATTTTTTAACTCGGGGTAAAGCACCTGTCGCAATCGCGCTGTCACCTGGTCATTAGTTTGCCCATCACAGTTTTGGTAGGCTAATACACCATTTGCATAAAAGGACTCGGTTTGATCAACATCCAGGTTATAAACCGTCACCTTACCTTCGATACGAGTAGTTTCAGTCAAGGTCGCTTTAATTCCACCAGCCATCAGCAATTGGTCACCAACTTTTAGGTCTCCAGCAAATAACCAGCTATCTTTATTGATAGACCAGAACCGATGCTCATCAGTCGTTTGCATACGCCTTAATTTACCAGACTCAACTTCTTTATAGCGTAGTTCTCGTAAGTGATCTGACTCACGTTGATAAACTTTCGTTACATCAACTGCTTTGCCCTCAAAACTCATCACTTTCTGCCCTAATTGCACGTTTTCAATAGCTATTTGAGATCCATCAGCCATTAAGATAGGTGTACCTGGCACGAAACACCCGTCACCACCATAGCCCCCACCTGTTGCTGGGCCACAAGCGCTACATAATGGTGCTCCACCAGGACCAGCATCTCCTCCATCAAAAATGGCTGAAATAGCACAACCAATTGCTTTACCAAACTTAAAGGCCTTATCTAATTTAGCAAGAAGTTTACAAGCAGGAATATCATCTAATTTAGCGCAACTTTGTTCGGCTGCCTTACCACCTAGATAATCACCTAATGCTTCTTTAAGCTTTTCTTCGCATGCCTCTTTGAGCATGGCGCATGCATCAATACTATCTCCAAATGAAAAATCATATTCTGATGATGCAGTTGCCGGGGTGAGTCTTCCTGAATGGATAGAGGAAGAAAACCCCCCCATTAAGGCAACCAGACCGTTAGCAATATCAGCTCCATTTAAGGTTATTTTAGAGTTACGGCAATCGTTAAAGTCAGACCATGCTCCACCAGGTAATGCAGTACTGTCTTCTCCTCTAAAGGTAAATTTAAAAGGAACCTCTATCGTTTGCATGGCACCGAGTCTAGGAATATAGGAAATAAGAGGTTCCCATCTAGCAATTCCTGAATCAGCAGTACTAATGGTGACATCATCTAATGCTTTTAATCCAAAATTACTCACTTTGATAATATAGGTTGCTTCAAAACCCGGCGTTACGTGAGGGCCTTGTATCAAAGGAGGATCAACAACTAATACCGGCATCGGCACATGTGTTTCGAAAGTCTGTTCAACCTTAATCTCATAGCGGTCTGTGTAAGTCACAGGTACGACATTAAAGTTAATCGTCACTAATGACTTCATTAACTCTGGGTCAATATAAGTAATATTATCTGATTCCACAGTAACCACACCAGAAAAAGGTCCATGCCCTGGCGCACTCACTTGGTAAGACCAGTCTCCAATTTGCAGATCTTCAATTAAAGCTAAACCATCTACATCCGTTATTACTGGTGTTATTTCCTCACGAATTACTGTATTTCTCATCCGAATAGTCCCACCTTCGACTTTTTGACCCAAAATATTAAAAACTTCAAATTGGACAGATCCTTGTTCAGATGAAGTAACTAAAGAATAGCTATTAATAGTCAGGATTTGCGCCGAATTAGACCCCGAAATAATAAATGCATCTTCCTGATACCCTGCTGGTTCATCCACTGGAGGGCTGATAACAACATCAAAAGTCAATGTGCCACCCACCTCAATATCACCTAATGGGATTTTACCGTTTGCTCCAGGTGTTAAATTTGAAGTCATCCAGCTTAGATTTTCAGGTAATGTTAACTCCGCATCTCTTAATACATCTAATCCCGCATTTCTTACGGTTACAGGTATTGTTTTTACATCTCCACTATTGACACTCACATCGACATAACCAGATCTTGGTGCGTCAATCGTTAATACTGGCACTGCTGGGCTTAATCTGACCTCACCATTAAAAACCCCAACTGCACCTTGAGCAGAGCTAATCCGGTACCTGACATTCGCCACATCCGGTGCATCAATAGAGGCTAATAACTGTAATTCTATTTGCTTAGTCTCATCTTTCTTTATTTCCAAATCAGCTGGAACAACAATACTTCCTGATAGTTCAGTTATTGGTATTTCAAGCCCTTCTGGGTCTAAAGTAAACGCATCAAACTCAACTGATAATCCTGTGATTGGATTTAATCCTGGATTAAATACGCCAATGCTAAAAGATAAAGTATCATTTTTTGAAGATCGAATATTACCAAACTCAGGAGTGAGGTACATTCGATGTAAAACAAAACTTGCCTGATCTATAACATCGAAAATATCAGGATGAGCAGCCCATACCATGAATTCCCCGCTTATACCTGGTGTTGGTGAATAGATATATTCGTAATAACCGCTCTCATCTGTTATTACTGGTGTATACCATTTATAGCCATTGATATAAAAACCAATTTTTAATGCTGTATTCGCTTTAACATCAGAAGTTACCCTATCTATTGCATAACCGCTAATCAGAATAGTCTCATCATTTGCATAAGCAGGAGGACTGCCTGCTTTATCAACCTGGGCAGTACCATAATATTCAGATGGCACAATCGCAGATAGAATTTCAGCACTTAAACCGGCGGTTGAAACAACAGAAGGAGTGCTTAGTAAGTTATTAGAAAAACTACTAACCCCCCCAACAATAGTAATAAGAGCACCATCATCCAGGCTTTCTGGAATAAGCACTTCAACATCAAAACACTTCGACTCATTATTGGCCAATCTAACGAAACCAACTCCTGATGAAACAATTGTCCCCGTTGGAAAGCCTTTATATTCAGTTCGTCCTATTTCTAGCCCATCTTCATTTAAAACAGAAACATAAACATCACCAGGCTCCGAACCATTATCTCGATTAACAACAAAATCCATATTTTCATATCCATTGTTATTAATACACATATTGATACCTGCAAACCCACCGGCTAAGGGTGTGTCTCGGGTAACTAAAGTGACGGCATCCGTAGCCCTTTCAACAGTATCAATAACCTGGTCTAACTGATAAGTGACCATAGTTCCAGCCTCATTAACCTGAGTGACTGTTGCCTGTAGCAAATAAGGATCATCTGAAAAAGTAGCAGGAAAAACGATCGACTGCTCATTAACTTCGCCTGCAAGTAAGGTCTGATTTATTTGTTGTATATTTGAAAAGGTTTCTACACCTAGTTGATCAAGCCTTACTTTTAGTTCAGTCAACATTAATGGATCAGTTTGTGATTCATTCAAAACACTAATATCTAATCGATTAAAGAAACCAGTAATAATTGGACGATCTACAGCTGAAACATCGGCGTTAACCATCGCTTTAATATCAACAGTTAGTATCTTGATTATCTTAGCTGGACCTTCATCACCATTATTATTTTCTGCTGTCACTGAATATTCAGTAGTTGAACCTAAGGTGAAAAAAGAATCCAGGTATTGAGTTTCCGTAACCACTGCAGAATTTAACTTAACACCGCCACGATAAACGTTATAACCAACAACCGTTGGATCTGTATTTTCCCATTCCAAAATGGGTAACTCTCCAATACTAACAAAGGCTGTTAAGTTTCTTACTGCACCGACTAATAAGTTTTGAATCACTGCTGCTGATATTGCCTCATTACCTATTGCATCGACTGAAGCCACGGTATAGCTATACTCACCACCAATACCAGGATAATCGGTGATACTCACTTGATTATTCAAGCTAGTCACAGTACGTAATAAAACACTATCCCTATAGACTTTAAAGTTATCTGGCTGCTCACCTGTTGATGGCTGGTTCCAAGAAACAACAACACCATCATTTTGTAAGTTTACAGTGATATTCTCAGGAATTTCAGGGGCAGCTCTATCAGAAAAAGCACTCACCGAAATTGATTGAGAACTTTCTGCTCCCAGTCTATTACTTGTTACCGAATAACAATATTCATCATCTAGACTAGGTATGTCTAAATAATTTGTAGTGACCAAGTCAGTTACTATTATGTCATTCGGTGAAGTACTGCAATCTCCAGCAGATCTATATAAAACATAAGTTTCTGCACTCATTGCAGCATCCCAGACTATGCTAATCTCCCCGCCAGGATTTGAGGTTAAAATCAGGTTTTGTGGAATTTGTGGAGGTACGGGTATAGCCGTATTATATATTTCTAATTGAGTAATACCATTAATCACAGTTCCTGTATTATCGTATTGATCATTAACTGCTAACGAGAACTCACCAAAGCCACTACCCATAGGTGTTGTAAGTGTCAATATTCCAGACCAATCAACCCCGTTACCTACCATAGGAACCGATATAGATGAACCTGCTGGTGGTTGAAAATTCACTGTAGGTACTGTTCCAGCTTTTGCGGGCTCTTCTAAAACCAACGTTAAACCAATATTCACATCTGTTAACACCTGGACCGGACCGGGCTCACTTAAGGTCAAGCTGCCTGTTGGACCACTGGTATCAATAGTTAACATCTCCCCATTTGGTATACCTGAAAATTGATTTCCATAAAGGTCAGTTCCTGCAACTCTTATTTCAGTAATACCCGATTGATGACTAGTAAGTACTTCAAAATCACCAATAAAGGTAAGTTCGTCAATTTTAGTCAAACTGGCAATAACAGGAGAAACACTGCCAAAAGGTTTAATAGTTAAACTAGGAATACCTTCTAATGCTTCAGTAACAGTCAGTGTTAAAGAAACATTTCCAACACCCACCATTGAACTTACATCATAATCGATTGTGAACACAGGTAATGTTGAATCATATGTCACAGCGACAACATTAGATATTTCACTCTCATTACTCGCTGCATCAATGCCCGTAACAGCATAAAAATAAGTTTCATCTGTTGCTGTATTATCCAAATGCTGAAAAACACTCAGATTCTCTGCTATCAGTACTGCTTGATTGCTTGCGGTAAAAATTGAAGTACTTCTATAGATATTAAATAATGAAGGCTGCTCCCCAGTGTCTGCAAAATCCCAAGCTATAAAGACACCATCACCCACAACTGAATGGAAATTAGTCATAACTGGAGCAGATGGTGCACCTGAATCAAAAATCACATTGACCTTATTAGAATTCGCACTATTCCCTAAACTATCAATAGCAACAGCAATTACTTCGGCATTTCCTTCTGTAAAAGTAACACCTAGCAGTTCAAAGTTTCCATTTTCATCAGCAACAACAGTATCTAACACAAAACCGTTACTGGTAATTCTTACTGGAATAAAAGGTTCAGCCATACCTCTGATATTTACTAGACCACTAGCCAGTATAAAACCATCAGTTGGTTCGGTTATTTGCGGTGCAGGTGGAGGCGTTAACTCAATCACCACATTAAGCTCTTCAGTTACCGTATT
>Ga0105350_10001824_pt1 | contig 13160 bp, 10 predicted proteins | sample EN1Hudsemesocosm_FD_83506 | JGI IMG/M metagenome (GOLD analysis project Ga0105350, IMG submission 83506) | Methane-oxidizing microbial communities from mesocosms in the Hudson Canyon - EN1E Hudson Canyon | ecosystem: Environmental > Aquatic > Marine > Cold seeps | place: Hudson Canyon... | reverse complement strand
GGAATATTATACAACAGAAATTTTTAGGCACTTATAGCGCGCATAAGACTATTTTTTACCAAGTTGTTATGATCAGTTTTTTGATGTTGATATTTTTTGGTGCTGAAATTTCCCAAAACATATCCTTAGATTTAGCGCAACAAGAGGGCGTACAGTGGGTTTTATTAGGTGTTTTTTTTACGGCTTTACCACATTCACTAATCGCGTCAGGCATCAAAAATATAGGAGCTAAATCTGTGTCCATTATTGGTTGTTTGCAGCCAGTGATAGGGGCATTAATTGCTTATATGATTTTAGATGAACTTTCTTCCAATATTGTTGTCGTAGGTTGTGTCGTGGTCATGACGGGGGCGGTGCTTGAGATATATCAGCAGGGAAAATTGAACCTACGAAAATGATTCATGAATAAACTGTTTGAGTGTTTGGCCTTATCGGGATGATAAGGCCTTTTTTATGCTTGTTTACTTTTCATTCTTAGGCAGAATTAGAAGTTTCGGTTCGTTTGGTCATCGATCGTCGTAACCCTAGAAAACCTCAGTATAACCAAGGTTTTGGGCTTGGTAAGCAAGGTAAATGGGGAGGGTTGGTTTTCGGGGCATGGAGGTAAAAAAGTATTCTTAAAGGTTTTAGGCCATGGTAATAAAGTGATTACCCATGCAGCTTGGACGCTTGAGTATGCAAGAGATCATCATCATTAAAAGCAATAACGAAGGACTTGTATTTATCTGAATATTTTAATTGCTTGTATCGTTTAGCATAAGACTAGGCCGAATAATCAGCTTTTTTGCCTAATCTTTAAAGTTAATGTCTTTAGAATACGTATGTTTATTATATTAACTCATAAACAGAACCTGAATAATAATTAACCTGAATTAGCGTTTAAAGCCGACTGCGTCGAATCATCAGCGTTTAAGTTCTAGTTGCTTGTTTATATTATGAATTAACTAATTATCAGAGTTTTTAGTTGTTCCAGTTAAAAAAACGAATGTCTGAATCACAGATAGCACACCTAAAGTTTTGGCTTACATTTGAGCTAATTTAGGATTAGACTGTTTTATAATTGTTTAAATATTGATCGAACTTAGGCTATGTACTTCATTGATAAATGCCATTCCGCATCTTTTGAGCTGGAGGATTCCATGAATACAAACAACTTGACTATTAAGGAAGCTACCGAAGAAGCCGAGCATGAACATATTACTGCTAATGAGCTTGATATTCTTGTTTCCAATACTCGAAAAATGAATAAAAAAAGAGACCGGGATATTGAACGATTGCATTCAGTTCTATCTGGTGTTGAAGAACAATTGGCTGACTGACCTGCCAAACAATAATCCTTTTACTACCAAGTAGCATCATAAGAAACAAATACCTTGCTCTTTCTTGTCTGAGGTATTCGTGCTAACGCTTTGAGTTGGCAAGCCTCTAGTTTTTAGGTACCTTAATGCGTCATATTTTGCTGCTAAGGTCTAAATTACCGAATTTGATGTATAGACCTGAGCGATCAATAGTTAATGATGTGTAGATCAAGGTATCCGGTCAAAGGAGGCTGGTGTGTACCAAAAAAGCAACTTTGATTTAGAGCGCTTTATGACTGCTCAAAATGGATGTTATCAGGATGTTATTAAAGAGCTGACCAGTGGTAGAAAGCTGACTCATTGGATGTGGTATATCTTTCCTCAAATCGAAGGGTTAGGGATGACCAGCACTTCAAAATTTTATGCCATAAACTCATTATCTGAAGCTAATGCCTATTTAAGGCACCCAGTATTAAGTTCGCGTATAGAGGAGTGCTTAGGCTTAGTTATGAATTATGGCAGCCTGCGAGTAAAAGACATCTTTGGTTATCCTGATGACTTAAAATTTCACTCATCCCTTACCTTGTTTTCGTTATCTAAGCTTCGAACCGATGCATTTGAGCAAGCACTTAACGTTTTCTTTAAAGGTCAAGTTGATAAGCGAACAATGGATATTTTAAAATTGCAACGACCGAATGGTGATGGTTTTCTTACTTGAAATGATTTAGAAACAATATTTACCTATTGCAAACGGTGAGATGCTCAGTGTGTGCAAAGCTAAACGAAATCATAGCGTGAAGAGTTATAAGCTTAGTCTAGCTACATCCTACAGCTCAATAATATTGTGCTTTGCTTTTTTGCTAATGAAATTGGGATGTTTCAATGTTGTATTTGGATAACAATTTGTAAAAATCTGTGCGGTTGCGTTGAGAGATCTTGGCTGCGTGAGCCACGTTACCTTCGGTAATTGACATAACCTTGTTCAGGTAGTTTCGTTCGAATTCAGCGCGTGCATCGTTGAATGATGGCAGGTAGCAGGCCTGGTTTTCTAATGCCTGTGCGACTAAGGCAACTGGAATAATTGGTGTAGTTGCGAATGCTAATGTTTGATCTATGACATTAACTAATTGACGGACATTTCCGGGCCATGGTGCAGCAGTCAGCATTTGCATGGCTTCTGGAGAGTATCCTTTAGCTTTGTGAAGCTGTTTTCGTTCTAGTAGATAACGAACTAAAACGGGAATATCTTCTGCGCGCTCTGCAAGGGTTGGAATCTTTAGTTTGATGACTTTGAGTCGGTAATAAAGGTCTTCCCTAAAACGTTGATTCTTCATGGCATCCTCAAGGTCACAATGGGTAGCAGATATTATCCTGACATCAAAAGATATTGAATGTGTGCTACCTACTGGACGAATTTCTCTGTCTTGAAGCGCCCTTAGTAATTTAACTTGCAAAGTTATCGGCATATCTCCAATTTCATCAAGAAACAAGGTGCCACCATTGGCCGAAAAAAATAGCCCGCTATGTTCGCTAATAGCTCCCGTAAACGCCCCTTTAACGTGTCCAAATAGTTCAGATTCAAGCAAGTGCTCAGGTAGGGCACCACAATTAATAGCTATAAACGGTTTAGTTTGACGAGGGCTTGCTTTGTGTACAGCTCTAGCCAATAGCTCTTTACCTGTCCCGCTTGCACCTGTAATTAATATACTGACATCGCTTTGTGCTACCTGATAAGCTTGCCCAAGCAGAGTTTCCATGCGTTCATTATTTGTCACAATTTCGGAACGCCACTCTTCACTGCTTTGTGATGTTTGTTGTAAGGCATCTTGGATTGCAGAGATGAATACATCGCGATTGATAGGTTTGGTTATAAAGCTGAACACCCCTTGTTGAGTAGCGGTGACTGCTTCTGGGATGGAACCATGAGCCGTCATGATGATTACCTGTAACCCCGGGTGAAGTTGCTGTATTTTACCAAATAAAGCTAATCCATCAATTCCCTCCATTCTTAAATCGGTAATGACCAAGTCAGCTCTTTTTGTTGCTAGCCATTTTAGTGCTAATTCGCCGCTATTGACACAATCGACTAGATAATTTTCGGCTTCAAGTCTTAACGTCAGCAAGCGCAACAAACTAATGTCGTCATCTACCAATAAAATTTGAGGTGTGCGTTTCATGGTGTCACCTAAGGTTCGATTTTATTTGGACGAAGCTTCATTCGTTGTTCAATATTTGTTAGTGCTTCTATTTTATTTTCGAGCACTTCATTCACCAACTTTTGTGTTTTGATGGACCGATCACGGGCATTAAGTTGACGCTGTAAAAGCACAATTTCTGATTTATTTTTTTGAAAATAAAGATTTAGTTTAAGAATATAATCATACAATTCTTGTGAAGCGTATTCACTTGGTTCGGTATTTTTCGAATTTAATTCATTCTTCATTAGTTTCTCGGCTTCCTGAAGTTCACGGTAACTTGCTTCCTCATGGGTAAGTAAGAAAACACGTAGCCAGGTATGTCTAGTTTTTCTGGGTATTTCTACGGTACTCAGTGCTTTCTTACGCTCCGAAGGCGTTAGCATAAGTGCCTCTAGCCAATCGTCAGTGGCATGATTATTATCGCTAGGCGTATGATTAGGTTCACATTTTACGAATTGTTCAGTGCTATGTTGTTCCGTACTATTAGGTGGGGTATTAAAACTTTGCACTGACTCGGAGGGTAAGGAGTGACAACCTGAAAGCCTATGAACTGCAAACAAAATGAACAGAATTATTGCGGATTTTGAAATGATTCTGCGTAAATACCGGATTGAGTTTGTTATAAAACCGATGCTTTGTAAGCACATTAGTAAGTAAGCGCACATTTTTACAGATTTCATAAACCTTCCATCCTAGTTTGCAGGGCTGTTGGATGGATGCTGTTCATATAGGAGTTCATTGAATCGCTACTTAATTCATTGGCATTTAATTGGTTAGTAGTGAGTTGGACTGCAACATTATTGTCATTGGGGTTTAATAAGGGCTGCAAAGGTAATTGTAGCTGAAAGCAAATTTCGGCTTGTGGGTGCTTGGTTAACTGTAAGGAACCTCCATGTAGTAGGGCGCACTCTAAGGCTACTGATAAACCGATGCCTGAACCTTTGATCGTACCCGTGCGTGGCTGGTTGCCCTGCTCAAATGGCAAAAAAATACGCTGTTGATCTTCAATGGGTATCGCTATGCCATGATTGGCAATCTGCAGAATCAAGTGCTCGTCAGAAGCCTGCCAGCTAATCCACATTCTTGCTGGACGTGTACTGTAATAGATTGCGTTAGATATTAGGTTGCTCAATAACGTTCGTAGTTTTACTCGGTCGGCAAATAAGGACTGAGATTGACCATCCAGACAGTAATAGAGATGGTTTTTTTGAATATCCAATCGATATTCATGTAATACTTCATCGATCAGCTTACGTAAGTCAAAATGGCTTACCAAAATTCCGCGTTGATATTTGAGTGCGTTATAGTCGAGTAAATTTTCTATAATTCGTTGCAGTTGCAGGCCTTTATCTTGAAGAATTTCTACAACTTCACGTTGTGAACCGTTTAGTTCACCAAGTAGTTCTTCACTAAGTAGATCTGCACCTTCACGTAAACTAGCAAGAGGGGTTTTCAGTTCGTGGGACATTTGCCGTATAAGTCGAAGTTTTTGTTCTTCAAGTGCGAACAGACGAGTTTGAAGCCAATGGAGTTTTTCTCCAAGATTGTTTAACTCTTTAGGGCCGTGTACCTTGAATTCTGGCCGAGCCTGACCTGACCCGAGTTCTTGGATAATTTTTTCAAGCCTTTGTATCGGGCGTATAATAAGAAAGGTAAAGAGTACGCTCATTATAATGCTCAGTGGCACTAAGCTGACACCTTGCCAGAGTAACTGCGACTTAACTTTCGCAGCATCTTCAGCTAAACGTTCGGAGCGTTGTTCTATTAACTGCTGAATTAACTGTACTAGTTGTTGAGTATGTCTTGTAAACGTATCAAAGCTGATTAGAGTATTTTCATAGGTGATAGAATCATAAGGCGCTGAGCTAAGCGTTTCTACCAATGCTTTTGACATCGATTTTACTCTCTTGCAAACAGCATGGAATTGCTGTGAGAGCTTGCTAAGGCAAATGTGATTTAGTTCTGTTGAGAAGCGTTCTTCATTTAATTGAAAAATACCTTTTAATTTATCGTCCCCTAACACTTGATATTGTCTTGCAGCATGCTCCATATCTAATACGATTTCTGGTAAATTTTGGCTACTTTTGGCAAGAGATACTATTTCAAGCGTGACCACTCGGCTCTGCATTGACACACTTTCTAAGGCTTGCATCGCATTAATTAGCAGAGCACCAAGGGGTGTCATCACTAGGATAAAAGAAATAACGATCAACTGCAGTAATGATCGGGGGCGAAACAATATGGTAGGCATCTGCATACTCCATAAATGAGTCTTATTAGTTTAGAAGCAGTTGAGCTTATCGACTACCTAACAAAGACATATTTTTTGTCAATTAATCGGTGTCGCTTAATCAAGACAGGTAACTTGTTGTTTTATATCGACTAGTAAATGTTACAGGCATAAAGTGTCGCTAGTTTGCGACATTTAAAGTTGGTATTTAGTTTAATGAAAACATGAAAACTCATAACTGATTGAAAAATATAGGCTTAATAAAAATGGCACCCAATTAGCAATAGTTCAGTTAACAATGGTCGTCTTAAGGCTAGTGTTAAACCGAACGAGGCTCAGGAAGTATCTCTATCTATGATTGTATGTACGATAGTTCAATAGATGGTTTGTTGAAGTCAAACAATGAAGCTGAGTTGAGAAAGTGCAGTAAGAATGAATTTACTCGCTAATGATGAAATGCTATTTGAGGAATCACCTTATGATTATTCGTATCGCTATTACCGTATTTATACTCCTGTTTAGTACAGGAACAATCGCCGAAGGTATGAGCAGAGAAGCAGCGACTCCAGCGGCGCAGTTACAGGAAGATTTTTTTGCGCTTGATCAGGATGGTAACGGAAAACTGAGCCAGAACGAACTTAATGCTAGCCCTGAATTAGCCGCTGAGTTTGTTGAGATAGATTTAAATGAGAATGCTGACATAGATTTAAGTGAATTTGTGATTTATAAAAGCGAAGCGACAGCCGCAGGCGTATCTGGGAAATTATATGAGGAACAATGATTTGAGTAGGGGAGGCGTAAATTTACCTCCTGGCTTGAGTATAGCTATACCTCTAAATTGGCCAACTGACTCGAGTATAGCTATACCTCATAGTTTTTAGATTAATAAGGGGGAAGGAATTTATACGTGACCATTTGGTTAATGTTAATTCCCTCCACCCTCATTTTTTAGTACTACAGACTTTATTCCTTTAATAAAATCGTCCTCATCTTCATCAACTATTTCATAGCTCTATCTAAGATGGCATCAAACGGTATGCTTCTTAGCCAGTTGTAGAAGACAGCTTTCAAAGTCTTCAGTGAATTGTTTTGCATTGCATAAGTCCGAATTGAGTGTTTTTTCCCTTAAATCATTTCTAAGCTGGCTTAGATACTGTGGATTTTCTGAAAAGGCTTTAGCTTTCAAGATATAGTCGTTTTTGTCATGAGCAATAAACTCATTTAAGCCGATTCGATGTAGTATGCTGGTGCCGACCCGGCTAATGTGATTTGTACCTTTAATCGTTAAAGTCGGAACACCCATCCAAAGCGCTTCAAATGTTGTTGTCGTACCGTTGTAGGGGAAGGGATCTAATGCAATATCTATTTTGCTATACATAGCAAGGTGGTCGTTATAACTAGCTACCCTACCTAACAAGGTAACCCTTTCAGTAGCGATTCCTTGTTGGATAAAAATTTCTAAAATGTTCTTTTGAGTACTTTTATTTACCAATTGTTCTGATTTTAATATTAGTTTTGAATCTGGAATTGCCAGTAAAATTTCTGACCAAACTTTTAATACGTCATGAGTGACTTTTGTGAAATTATTGAAACTACCAAAAGTGATGTATTTCTGTTTTTCAATGGGCGCCTGTTTCTCATAAGTAAGTGACGTATCCCCTTGAAAGCATAAAAAACCATGCGGTAAGTGAACTAATTTTTCAGAATGGCACTGCTCGCTTTCAAGTTCAGGGTCAGCTTGTTCATCAGTTAATCTATAGTCAATTGTACTTAACCCTGTAGTATTAGGATAACCTAACCATGTTAGCTGAAGTGGTGCCGGTTTATAGGCGAAAACCTCTAAGCGATGGCCTTCAGTGTGACCTGCCAGGTCAATCAGAATATCTATTTTATCTTTATGGATCAGGTTAACGACGTCCATATCATTCATCGCTGTAATGGGGCGCCAATGATCAGAATGACTTTTTATAGCGCGGGTAACCTGATCTTCTTCAGTGTTGTTATAGTAACAATAAACTTCGACTTTATTCTTATCATGATGAGCGATCAGTGGTTCAAAGAAATAACTAACTGAATGCTTTCGAAAGTCAGGTGAGACATAACCAATACGAATAGGCTGTTGGTCTTTCAACTTAAGCTTTCGGGGTTTCGGTCGATTTGTGGGTAACTTTTTGATTGTCTCCCGACCCCAGTTGCAGTGTAACTTATATAGCAAAGATTGCGGAAAAACACTGAAACAGTTAATTGACAATAAGTGGTCATTTTGTCTTGAATTGAGGGCTACAATTTTTTGATATAAGTCAATTGCGAGCTGGCTTTGTCCAGTTTCATGAAAAAGAAAGGCACAATTGAAGAGAAAACTAGTGTTTTCGGGCTGCAAAGCCAGTGCTTTTTGAAATGGAATAATAGCGGCTTCAAACTGTCCAATTTTTTTAAGGGATCGTCCTAGATTATTTAACGCTTCGGCATAGTCCGCTTTGTATTTAAGAGCAGATTCATAACATAGTGTTGCTGACTTATACTTTTCTTGTTCAAAATATACATTCCCTAAATTATTGTGTGCTTCGGCAAAAGATGGCTCTAATTTAATCACTTTCTGCAAGCATGAACTTGATAATTCTAAGTTCTTCATACGTCGATGAATAATACCTAATATGTTGTAAGCATTCACATTATTAGGGTCAAGTTTGATTGCTTTATTTAGACTATTGATGGCATTGTCAGCATCATCTAAAGACTCGTAAACAGCACCTAGATTACAATGGGCTTCAGCATAATCTGGTTTAAGCTTAATCAACTTTAAGTAATTTACCTTTGCTTGTTCGTATTTGCCGAGTGCTCTTAATACAATGCCTAGGTTATTGTAGGCTTGAGGCATATTAGGGTCTAATTTCAATGCCTTTCTTATTAGCTGTTCAGCATGCGAATTGTTATCTTGTTGATGTTCAATTGCACCTAAGAAGTGCATTGCAGCAGCATGATTTGGGTTTGTTCGGATAATTTGTTGGTATAGTTGCTTGGCTTGAACAAAGTTACCCGTTTGGTGAAAGTGTAATGCTGATTTCAATAGTTGTTCTAATTGGACAATTACTTTCGGGTCAAGGGTTGTCTTCTTTGAAGATTTTTTAGCCATCTAATTTCTTGGTCTCTTTTTTCGCCAGGTTTAAGTGTTGCCATAGTAACCGAAAATGGCAACACACATCAAAAGGGTTAATTAATCTGTATTTGTTTAATATTTGATCTATTATTAATAGGTAATATTAAATGTGGGGGTTACAGATGAGACGCTTCTTTCTTTTGCTATTTATAGTATCTATTTCATATTCTTCATTTTCTGAAACCATTACCGCTGCGGGAGATCCATGGCCTCCTTTTTTAGATCCAGAGTCGCCTAATGAGGGTATTGTTTTGGAAATAGCCAGAGCGGCGTACAAAACACAGGGTTATGAGGTTGAAATGAAATTTGTTCCGTGGGCTAGGGCGGTTCATGGGGTCAAAGAAGCCGACTATGATGTGTTGCTCGGTACCTGGCATACTAAGGAACGTGAAGAATTTCTTCTTTTTAGCGATGCTTATCTTGAGAATGAGATCAAATTTATTAAACGAGAAGATGACTCGTTTGAATTTACAGGAATGGATAGCCTCACGGATAAAAATGTCGGTATTGTTAGGGGTTATGGTTACGGTGATGAGTTTCTTAATGCCACCAACTTTCGGCGACCAGAAGGAAAGGATTTATTGATTAGTATTAAAAAACTGGTAAACGATCGAATAGACCTGACTCTTGAAGATGAAATAGTGGCTCGGGCAATGCTAAAAAAACAGGCACCTCACTTGTTAAAAAAAATCAAATTTACTAAAAACGCATTATCCACAAATTCGTTGCACGTTACTTCAGGGCTCAAAAATAGTAAGCATAAGGAATACATTAAGGCTTTTAACGAGGGGTTTAAGGAAATTAAAAGTAATGGTAGTTTTGAAAAAATATTGAAGAAGTATGGGTTTTAAAGCTACTTTTTCAATATTATTAACTGTGTGGTTTCTGAGCGCGGGTAAACTTAGATAAAAAGCTTCCCATACCTCCATAACCACCTATAGATCAAGAAATCCCCATAGATTCACTAACCAAAATAATGGTTTGATTGATACAAACAATGATTACACTCATCACAATATCCCAAAAAATTTTTAACCTCCGATTGCACGTTTAAGAGTCAATGCGAAAAGTTATTAGAGTAGTATTTGGATCAATTTTGTATAGTTTTTTTACCAGAAAGGAGGATAGCTTAGCTAGCTAATTTTGCTTTAAAAAATAAGAAATATTACAAGTCTTAACGGTTCATAACAAAGTCAAAAAATTCATTACCTTGTAAACGCATACATTTCAGCGAAATCGCGAAAGGTATGCTAGGCTAACAATTCTTTATGAAAACCTTGTAGTAGCAGGTGCTTAATGATTACAGGCAAAATAAATTTATCCATTCCTTTCGCAAGATTGTTCTGTATTCTTGTGCTTGTTTTACCTATTCAATTAAATGCTCAAGAAATTATTAAAATTAATAGTGGTGAATGGCCGCCTTATTTATCTGAAAATACACCTCACTATGGCTTTTTTTCACATATTGTGACGAGTGCTTTTAAGCTTGAGTCCATAACAGTAGATTATCAGTTTAAGCCCTGGAAACGAACCTTTGAAGAAACCAAATTAGGTTTAGCTCATGCATCTATTGGGTGGAGTAAAACGCCTGAAAGAGAAGCAGAATTTTTATTTTCTGAGCCAGTCATTATTGGTGAATCAGTATTCTTCCATCTAAAAACGCAAGCTGTTGAGTGGCAAAACTATAATGACCTTCGTCAGTATTCAATCGGTGGGACACTGGGTTATGAATACAAATTTGAACATGAGCCAGGTGTAACGATCGAACGTGTTGCGAATGATGAAATTAATTTTCGTAAATTGCTGAAAGGGCGCACTATGATTTTTCCATCTGACAAAGATGCAGGTTATATGATCCTAAATAAGTACTTTCGAGCAGATCAAATTTCTAAAATTACATACGATAAAAAAGCGTATGATCAAACCAGTTATCGCCTTATCTTTCCTAAAAATCATCCCGATAGTGTTCGATTGCTAACGCTTTTTAATCAAGGTTTGCAAAAACTTCGCCAATCAGGAAGATTTGCTCAAATTATCCATGCACAAGAATCGGGTGAATATACTAACCTGTTGCTCTCTGAAAATTTTTGATATCGGCTAAACTCTGGATTAGTAAAAGCAGTCATCTATACAAGGCATTAGGAATGAAGTTAGAAGGCACTAAAGTCGCTAACTAATAACGCAATCACTAGTTCAGAGCTTTGGTTATTTTAATCGACTCAAAAATTGGGGTAGACACGTTAGCGGGTAATTATTATGTTTAAGTCTACCAGGTGATCATGTGTCGTTTCTGAAATCTCTAAATAGATACATGGAAAGAAACCAAGCTGCAGGCAAAGCTTTGCTAGAACGGTTTGATAAATCATCTATAACTGATATGGATAATTTTGGTGAGGAGCTTTGGGCATTAATCGATTCCACTTCAAGTAGGGAATGTCAGTTAGAAATTTTAGCTAATGAAGATGTTTCATTGGAATTCATCGTAAAAATACTGATTAAAATTGGTTTTAGTTGTGAAGATTCGGTCAGACTTATGATGAAAATATACAAAAATGAAAGTGTGATCTTGGCTAGAGCTGAGGAAAATATCCTTTTAAGTTTGCAGGAATATATAAACACGCAGGCCGAAACACATGGCGTTTGTTTATCAACCCAAATCAGAAAAAATAACATGCACACTAAATATTGATCTACTAGATTATGTTGGACGATACTTGTGTTCAGTTGTTAAAACGATATGTTGTAGCATGCTTAGTCCTATTACGGACTAAGCATGTACAGAGATAGTATAAATATTGTTTTTATTACTTAGCAACACTTGGGGCAGCTAAACCCACGGCGCTTTGCATGCCAAACTGATTGAGTAATTTGTAACTGCGCCATCCAAGCACGCTGATTGTTGTCATGACTCCTGCCATCATGGCTCCTCCCACACCACAAGTTAAAACATCTTGTCCGGTTAAATAGAGCCCTGGTATCATAGTTTTGGGGCGCAACCAGCTCTGTTCAAAGCGTTTGGGGTTATGATCTAAACCATAAAGCTCACCTTTTTTGTAGCCACAAAAATAGTCTGTGGACAGTGGTGTGCTGGTTTCGTAGTAGTCAATCTTTCCCTTTAAATGTGGCATTTTACTATACAGCTCATCCAGCATACGTTGGGTAAAGTAATTTTTAAGAGCTTCGTATTCTTCACCTCTTTTACCCCAAGGCGCACCTTTCCACTCTGAGAACCATTCATAAGGGCAGGGTACAACCATTTCAATGGTTGACCTGTTAGGGTGTTTGCGCTGCCACTCAGGATCTTTAGCTGCAGGAAATGATATATAGACTGCTGGAAATGCTTGCTGTTTATCTGTTTCAAATGCATTGAACGCTTTTTCTGCATCGTAATGCGGGAATATCCAAAAATTTGTTTTTGGTAACTTAAGGTCTGCAGGGCTTTCTTTTAAACCTATATACATACCTAAGTGTGCTATAGAGGGAGATACAGCTTCTAAATGTTTGTCGTAGCCATGTTTTTCTACGATATCTTTTGGTAGTAGATGCTCAAAGGTGTTCATGACACCGGCACTACTGATTACTTTTGACGCTTTAATAATGTGCCCGTCAGCCATTTCGACACCGGTCACTTTTCCGTTCTTTAAAACAATTTGTTGAACGGATGCATAAGTTAATAAATCGCCCCCTGATTGTTGAATAACAGGAATGATGGTGTCTGCAATTTTCCAGGCACCGCCTTCAGGGTAGTAGGCGCCACTAAGATAATGACGTGCGATCAGTGCATGGATTAAAAAGCTGGATTGCTTTGGCGGTAAACCACAATCGCCGTACTGACCCGTGAGTACGGCGATCAACTTCTTATTTTGCGTTAAGCCGCTTAATACATCATAGGTAGCTTGATTAAAATAATTAGGGAGGCCGTACTTTTTGAAAAAATTATAAGTGCTGCCGAGTTGACTCGGTAGTAACTTATCCATGACTTTAAATGGAATAAAGCGGCTTACGCTATCAAGCATGGAGAGGTACTTTGTAATCGCCTTTTTTTCTTCGGGGAAGTGTTTTGTCAATTCAGCTTGGAACGCTTTACGTCCAGCTTTGAGATTATAAATCTCTTCTCCAAAGTAAAAACGATCATAGTTATCATCCATTTTTGCCCATTTTAATTGGCCGTCAGTAATAAAATCGAACACGCGACGCATGGATGATGATGGATCACCTACTTCACCTATGTAATGAACACCTACATCCCATTCATAACCGTTTCGTGAATAACTATG
>Ga0105350_10001815_pt1 | contig 13208 bp, 13 predicted proteins | sample EN1Hudsemesocosm_FD_83506 | JGI IMG/M metagenome (GOLD analysis project Ga0105350, IMG submission 83506) | Methane-oxidizing microbial communities from mesocosms in the Hudson Canyon - EN1E Hudson Canyon | ecosystem: Environmental > Aquatic > Marine > Cold seeps | place: Hudson Canyon... | reverse complement strand
TTATTTTTATAAGGTTAGATGCTCATAAAGCCTATGATTTATAAATTTAAACTTAAAAATAAGGCATAAAAAAAACGCTCTAAATAAAATTCAGAGCGTTTTTTGTGTAATTTTAAAATAAGTTCTTATAACGCAGCTACTTGCTTCGTTAATTTAGATTTTAAATTAGCAGCTTTATTTTTATGAATAACGTTGTTCTTTGCTAATTTATCTAACATAGAAATAACCTTACCTAACAATCCTTCTGCTTCTTTCTTATCTTCACTAGCACGTAAATCTCTAACAGCATTACGGGTAGTTTTATGCTGATACTTGTTACGTAATCTTTTAGCGTCGTTACTTCTAATTCTCTTTAATGCTGACTTATGATTTGCCATAATTCTTAATTTATTCGTTTTTTAATTAAAACTTGTAGTCCGTACGGGAATCGAACCCGTGTTACATGGATGAAAACCATGCGTCCTAACCCCTAGACGAACGGACCATAACAATTAAATATCTCCTAATTGCGGATGCAAATATACAACGTTTTTAAAATTCTGCAATATTTTTTTAAAAAATTTTAAAAAACTTAATATGCCTTTGCAAAAAGCACTTTTCTAAAGGAGGGTTTCCCTGAAAAAATACAGTTCCCAGTCCCGTCTTTAGCATCATTAGGAATGCATCTAATTGTTGCCTTGGTAAGGTTCTTGATCTTATCTTCTGTATCCTCTGTACCATCCCAATGAGCAGAAACAAAGCCCCCTTTATTTTCTATTACATCCTTAAACTCATCAAAAGTTGTTACCTCAGTTGTGTGTTCTTTTCTATAACTGATTGCTTTATTGTATAAATTTTCCTGAATTTCTTCCAAAAGGTTACTTACAAAATCAACAATAGTATCTTGAGAAACCGTTTGTTTTTCTAAAGTATCTCTTCTTGCAACTTCTACTGTATTATTTTCTAGATCACGATTACCTATTGCTATCCTAATAGGAACTCCTTTTAACTCATATTCTGCAAATTTTGCGCCTGGCCTATAGGTATCTCTATTATCAAACTTTACAGAAATTCCTTTTTTTCGCAATTCTTTTACAAAAAGAGTTACTTTTTCTGTAATTGCTTGTAGCTGCTCATGATTTTTATATATAGGAATAATTGCCACTTGAATTGGAGCTAATTTTGGAGGAAGTACTAGGCCAAAATCATCTGAGTGAGTCATTATTAATCCACCAATTAGACGTGTAGAAACTCCCCAAGAAGTTGCCCAAACATGTTCTTGTTTTCCTTCTTTAGAAGTGTACTTTACATCAAAAGCTTTTGCAAAATTTTGTCCTAAAAAGTGAGATGTTCCTGCTTGTAATGCTTTTCCATCTTGCATTAAAGCTTCTATTGTATAAGTATCTTCTGCACCTGCAAAACGCTCACTATCCGATTTAACACCCTTTATAACAGGCATTGCCATAAAGTTTTCTGCAAAAGCTGCATATACTTCTTGCATTTGTTTTGCCTCTGATACTGCTTCTTTTTTTGTTGCATGTGCAGTATGACCTTCTTGCCATAAAAATTCTGCTGTACGTAAAAATAAACGTGTCCGCATTTCCCAACGAACAACATTTGCCCATTGATTTATTAATAGTGGTAAATCTCTATACGATTGGATCCATCCTTTATATGTATTCCAAATAATAGCTTCGGATGTTGGTCTAACTACAAGTTCCTCCTCAAGTTTTGCTTCAGGATCAACTCTTAATTTACCAGGTCTATCAGGGTCGTTTTGGAGCCTGTAGTGCGTTACAACTGCACATTCTTTAGCAAAACCTTCTGCATTTTTCTCCTCTGCTTCAAATAAACTTTTAGGAACGAAAAGTGGGAAATATGCATTTTCATGCCCCGTTTCTTTAAACATTCTATCTAATTCTGCTTGCATTTTTTCCCAGATAGCATAGCCGTATGGCTTTATAACCATACAACCTCTTACGGCAGAATTCTCTGCAAGGTCTGCTTTTACAACTAATTCGTTATACCACTTGGAGTAATCTTCTGCTCTTTTAGTTAACTTCTTGCTCATTAATTATAAGTTTGGCACAAAAATTGGTACCTTTAAAATGAAAGTTATGTTAAATGAAATATATTTTACTAACAAAACGATACAAAACTACTAAAAAAGGTTAGTTTACAAGTAAAGTTTAGAACTTTTGTTTAGCAATCATAAATAAAAAAAACTATTCATCAAATTATATATAATTATGAAACTACACTACATTAACTTAAAAGCCAACCAAATTTTACTCTTATTTATTTGTAGTTTCACATTTGTTTCATGCGGAACCTATCAAAGCATTTATAATGATGATGGAATTTATGCCGATGAAACAGCTACTTCTGAGAAGAAAAAAGTAGTTGTTGTTAATCAGAAAGATTACAAACAATACAATGACAACTATTTTACAGAAGAATTAAATCGTTTAGAGAGCATTGATAATAAAGATATTTTTACAGATGTTGATGATTACAGATCTTCTGATAGTCTTGATATTAATGAAGAACGTTTTGATGATAGAATACATAATGAACCTTGGGGTTACAATGATAATAATGATGTAGTAATTCAAGTAAACCTAAACACTAATCCTTACTGGAATGATTTTTACTTAGGGAACTTTAATCGTTGGGGATATACTAATTGGGTATTTAGAAGATTTAATCGTTGGGGATATTATCCTGTGTTTAATAACCATACTTGGAACAGGACTGATGCTTTTATTAACCCATATTTTTATGGAGGATTTTACAATTACAACTATAGTAATGCATATTATAGAAATAGAAATTACGGAAGAAGAACAACTGCCTATAACAATAGGTATAGAAGAAATAATACTGTAACTTCAACAAGAGGTTTTATTAGTAAAAGGAATACCTCTAAAAAAAGATGGTATTACAGCAAAAATAATACTAAAGTAAGAAGAAGCACTAGAACTTCCCCTAATAGATCAAATACCAGAGTTAGAAGAAGCACAATTTCTTCTCCTCAAAGAAATGTTAGAACTAGAAACACAACACCCAGACGTAATTCTAGTAACACAAGGAACAATAGGTCTAATACAAATAGTAGAAGAAATTCATCCAGCAGAAGCAGTTCATCAAATAGAAGTTCGTCTAGCAGAAGTTCATCCAGTAGAAGTTCATCCAGTAGAAGTTCAACTAGTAGAAGTTCATCTAGTAGAAGTTCATCTAGTAGAAGTTCATCTAGTAGAAGTTCGTCTAGGAAAAGAAATTAAAATTCTTCGTAAAGTTTAAAGTAAAAACATTAAAATGAAACAATTATTTATAATTGCGACTTTGTTCGTAGTGACTTCTATGTCCTATTCTCAATCATTAGATTATCAAGATTTAGCATTAATTTTTTCTCAAGATGATGTAAACGGATCAGCTCGCTTCACAGGAATGAGTGGCGCTTTTGGTGCAGTTGGTGGTGATATTTCTAGCATTTCTATCAATCCTGCTGGTTTAGCATTGTATAATAATAGTGCTTTTTCAGGAACTTTTAATTCTAGAGAAACAGATATTACTTCAACTTATTATGGAAATTCTCTAACAACTCAAGATCAGTTTTTTAATATTTCTCACGCAGGAGCAGTTTTAGTTTTTGACAATACTTTTAACTCTGAATGGAGCAAATTTGCGCTTGGCTTTAATTATAGAATTACAAAAGATTTTAACGATAGTTTTTTATCCCAAGGAAATAGTGGAGTGGCAACTTTTACTAATTTTCCTCTAGATGATAGCACTAGTCCTATAAATTATAATGTTGCAGATGAACAATTTTTTAATACTGTTTATAACGGAGAAATAAGTGAACTTAATATTGCTTTTTCTGCAGTTCACCTTAATAAATTATATATAGGCGCAAGTTTTAATACTTATGATTTAAACTTTAGTCAAAGATCTACACTAACAGAATTTAATAACGATGGAGACGGTAACGTGTTAGATGCTAATTTTTATCAAGAGAACATAACAACAGGAAATGGTTTTTCTTTAAATGCAGGTTTTATTTACAAACTGGATCCAAGTTTTAGAGTTGGTTTATCTTACCAAACACCAACTTGGTTTACAGATATTATAGAAATCACTAACATTACCAATAACGATGGTTATTTTGGTGACACTGAAATTACTGTGAGTAACGACAATTCAATTTATAACAATACTGCTGGAAATTTTTTCCCTTCTCAAGAATTAATTTATAAACTAAAAACTCCTAGTAAGTTAACAGCAAGTGCTGCATTTATCATTGGAAGAAAAGGATTAATTAGTATCGACTACATCAATAAAAGTTATCAAAATATAAAACTATCTAATGATAATTTTGTGTCTGAAAATCAGTTTTTTCAAAATGATTTGAAAAATACACATTCTGTAAATGTTGGTTCAGAATGGAGGATGGACAGATTTAGTATACGTGGGGGGTATCGATTTGAACAAAGTCCAAATAAAAACACTATGAATTCTGACGACTTAAAAGGATACTCCTTTGGTGGTGGCTACAATTTTGGTGTTACAAAAATTGACATTTCTTACAGCGACAACAATAGAACAGGTTCATATAATTTTTACCCTCAATTTAACAATGTGAATCCTACAAATTTAAAACAAGATAATAAAACAATAACTGCTACACTTACGTTTAGTTTATAACTTCAAGAAACAAGGAAAAAGTACCATAAAATTCTCATATTAATGAGAATTTTTTATATATCAAAAGTAATTCAGTTTTCCTTTTTTTACGTAATTTTGTGAAACATTTTTATTCTATGAAAAATACTACAATTACCATCCAAGAAACTACTAATAAAAGCATTATAAAGTTTGTAAGCAATCAAATTTTAATAAATGGTGGAAGTTATGAATTTAACAATATTGACGAGGCTAAAAATTCTTCGTTGGCACAACAATTATTCTATTTGCCTTTTGTAAAAAAAGTTTTTATTACCGCTAATTTTATTGCAATTCAACGTTTTGATATCATTGAGTGGGTAGAAGTTCAAAAAGAAGTTGCAGAACAAATTGAAACTTATTTAAAAGACGGTAATTCTGTTATAAATGAAGAGAATTCAACAACAACAAAAGAAGCTATTGAAGTCTATGCAGAAGCTACTCCAAATCCATCAGTAATGAAATTTGGAACCAACAAAGCATTAACACAGACTGATGTGGAGTTTAAAAACATAGACGAAGCAAACCAATCTTCACCTTTAGCACAAGCTATTTTTAACTTTCCTTTTGTAAAAGAAGTATTTATTTCTGATAATTATATTTCCATTACAAAATATGACATGGTGGAATGGAGCGAAGTATATGGAGAAGTTAGAACCTTTATTAGAGAGTACCTAACAGAAGGAAAAACCATTATAAAAGAATTACCAAAGCAAAAAGAAGTTTCCGATAAAAGAGTAGAAGAACCAGTAGTTGAGCTAGAAGGAATTTCTGCACAAATTGTAGATATTTTAGACGAATATATAAAACCAGCCGTTGCATCAGACGGAGGAAATATCGCTTTTAAATCTTACGATCAAGAGCATAAAATTGTAAATGTAATTTTACAAGGAGCTTGTAGTGGTTGCCCATCTTCCACTGCGACATTAAAAAACGGAATAGAAAACTTATTAAAAGAAATGTTGCCAAATCAAATTAATGAAGTAGTAGCAATCAACGGATAAAAAATATGTCAAAAATAGTCAAACCTTACAAAGATTCAGAATTAGGAAAGAAAGAACAAGTTGCACAAATGTTTGATAATATTTCTGAAAATTACGATGGTTTAAACAGAGTTATTTCTCTAGGAATTGATATAAAATGGCGTAAAAAAGTTGTAGAAATAGTTGGAAAAAATAACCCGAAGCAAATTTTAGACATTGCAACTGGCACAGGAGATTTAGCAATTATGATGGCTAAATTAAATCCTGATAGAATTGTAGGTTTAGATATTTCCTCTGGGATGTTAGAAGTTGGTAAACAAAAAATTGCTGCTGCAAATCTTTCAAATAAAATAGAAATGATTGTTGCAGATTCTGAAGAAATGCCTTTTCAAGACAATACTTTTGATGCTATTACTGTTTCTTTTGGAGTGCGTAATTTTGCAAATTTAGATAAAGGAATTACAGAAATTGCAAGAGTTTTAAAACACAATGGAGTTTTAGTTATTCTAGAAACTTCTAACCCAACAAAACCTCCTTTTAAACAGGGGTATAAACTATACACAAATATATTTTTACCAATTATTGGAAAACTTTTTTCAAAAGATAAAGTTGCGTATTCTTATTTGTCTGAATCTGCAAATTCTTTTCCTTTCGGAGCCGCATTCAACAATATTTTAGAAAAAAATGGGTTTACCCATACTGAAGCTAATCCTGTAACTTTTGGTGTTGCAACAATTTACACTGCCAGTAAATAATTATGAATAAAAAAATATTGCTTTTCGGGTTTTTTCTGATAATTTCTAGTGGCCTTTTTGCCCAAAGGGATCGTGTTGAATATTTGCCAAGTTTTGATAAAAAGAAATTACATTATGGTTTTTACCTGGGAATGAACCAAAATGACTTCAAACTAAACTTAAGAGAAAGTACTATCCAAAATGCTAATATTTCGGTAGAACCATCCATTGGTTTTAATGTTGGTTTAATCGCCGATTTACGCTTGCATAAAAACTTGAGTTTGCGTTTAGAACCAGGTTTGGTTAGTAACTCAAAAAAAATTAGGTTCAATCATTTAACAACAAGTTCAAATCCTCAAGATAGTGTTAGAGATATTGGATCTACATATTTGCATTTTCCTGTGGTTTTCAAGTTTAGTACAGATAGATATAAAAATATTCGTCCTTATTTGTTAGCAGGAGTGTCGTTTGATTATAATTTTTCTAGTAATGAAAAAAATCAGGATGATAATTCTTCTGGACAGTTTAGAATGAAAACCAACAATTTCATGTACGAAGTTGGTATTGGTATAGATATTTATTTATACTTCTTTAAGTTTTCACCATCAATTCGCGGAGTTTTTGCTATGAATAACGAAATTAAATATGATGATGATCCTAACAGTAAATGGACAGCTCCAATAAACTTTATGGGAACTCGCGGTATTTTCCTAAATTTTGCATTTGAATAAAAATAATTTAATCCTAATAATTTCAAAATTATTACTAAAAGCTAATTCCTTTTAAATTCACTTAATAAAATTGCAGTAGCAGTCGCCACATTTAAACTCTCCGTTTCTTTAGTTTTCCCAAAACGTGGAATGGATATTTTATTTTCAATTAATACCTTGATGTTATCTGAAATCCCGTTAGCCTCATTTCCCATAATTAGAATTCCTTCCTCAGGCAATGGTGTTTTGTACACATTTTCACCATCCATATCTGCAATAAAAGTTGGTAATTTAGTTTCTGATAAATATGCTGCTAGATCTAAATAATGAATAGAGACCCGGGTTAAAGACCCCATACTCGCTTGTATAGCTTTCGTATTATAGCAATCTACTGTTTTTAATGAGCAAATTAATTGCGTAACACCAAACCAATCGCACAAGCGTATGATTGTTCCCAAATTCCCTGGATCGTTAATATCATCCAAAGCTAGAATTAACCCATCTTTATTAAGAGGAATTTCATCGGGAATTTTAAAAACTCCTAACACTTTATTTGGAGTCTTAAGATTACTTATTTTCTTTAAGTCTGTTTCAGAAATTTGGATAATTTTATCAACATAAGTATCTGAAGAAAAACCATCAGTACAAAAAAGTGTTTCAAGTTCAAAAGATGAATCTAAAAATTCTTGGACAACTTTGATTCCTTCAGTAATAAACAATCTATGCTTTTGTCTGTACTTTTTTTGAGATAAACTTGTTATGAGTTTTAATTGTTTTTTTGAAATATTCATTAATTGATTGTAAATAGAAATAAACCGTTGAAAAATACTATTTTTGAGATTGATAGCCATGCTAATTTAATGAAAAAACTTTCTTTCTTATTTTTATTCATTTTAATCTTGTCTTCATGTAACTCCACAAAACATGTTTCTGATGATGAGCATATGCTTAAAGAGAACTATATTTTTGTCGACAGCGTCAGGGATAAAAGCAGTGCTTTGCAAAAATTTGTACTACAAAAACCCAATCCAAGGTTTCTAAATTTACCATTTGCATTGTATTTTCATAACCTAGGAAATCTTAATAGCCCAAAAACAGCAAGCGAGTGGGGGGAAAAAAATCCTCGCTCCTATAATTTTGTGAAAAGTGTATTTTCTGAAAAGCAAAGTATTGCCTATGCCAATTCTTCTATTGGTTTAAATAATTGGTTTTTAAAGTCTGATGGGCCAGTAATAGTAAATACACAGAAAGTAAAAAACACTTCAGATAACTTATTAGCATATTTCAAAACACAAGGATATTTTAAGTCTTCTGTAGATACCATAATTAACAGGTATGATGATAAGAAAGCAACTGTAGAATATTACGTTACTAAAGGAAGGCCAATAACATTAGACAGTATACGCATTAAAATAGAATCGCCAGTTTTAGATTCAATCTATAAAGCTTCTAATTACATAGCCTTATTAAAAAAGGGAGACCAATACAATGATCAAACTTTTAGAAACGAAGCTAAGAACACTCTTAAACTTTTTAGAAATAACGGTATTTATCACTTTAAAGAAGCTGCATTAGGATTTTATGTAGATGATACAAGAACAGATTATAAAGCCAATGTAGATTTTCTGATGTCTGGAAATAGATTGGTAGAAAAAAACGGTAGTTATCTAGAAAAGCCTTTTAAAATTCAAACAATAAAAGAAGTAAATATTATAACAGATTATTCTTTTACAAGAAAAAAACAAAAGTATCTAGACTCAATTTCTTATAATGGAATGAACTTTTTTGCCCGTGACAAAATAAAATACAATCCTAAATATTTATCGCAATCAATATTTTTAAAACCTAATTCTGTCTATAAAGATACCTTAAGAAATTTAACAAGGAATAATTTAAAATCTCTTAAAAATTTTAAATCTACAAGTATAAAATTTTCTCAAATACTTGGTTCTGATGATGAATTAAAGATGGATGTTTTTTTAACTCCAATAGAAAAATACACATTGGGTTTTGAAACAGAATTAACACACTCAAATATCAGAGAAATAGGTGCTTCTGCAAAATTCTCTATTATTGATAGAAATACATTTAAGGGTGCAGAATTATTAAAGCTCTCTTTTCTAGGTTCATATTTTAATTCAAGAAATGGACCTGGTTGGGAAGTAGGTGCAGATGCATCTTTAGAAGTCCCAAGGTTTATAGCGCCTTTTGGTTTGAGTAAATTAATACCAAAAGAAATGTCCCCAAGAACATTGTTTTCTTTAGGTACAAGTATTCAAAAAAATATAGGTTTAGATAGGAAAACATTTACAATTTTAACTGATTACAAATGGAAATACAACCCTCGAAAAACGTTTCAATTAGAAATTTTTAATACTCAATATATTCAGAATTTAAACATTGATAATTATTTTGGTATTTATAGTTCAGAATTCATTAATCTAAATGAGGTTGCGCAAGAATATGATAATGTTAACAACATAACTACAGACCCCAATTACCCTCTACCTGACGATGAAAACCAAGCAGATATTGCTGTCGATTTTATGGATACAGTTATTGAGAATACTAGCTTTCAAACATCAAATCCAGAAGAATATAACACAACACTTAATATTTTAAACAGGTATAATATTGTGACTTCTAATTTTTTAATTCCAACGATAGCTTACTCTTTTACCTACAATAATCAATCAAATTTTAAAGATAATAATTTTTCATTTTTTAAAATTAGAGTAGCAAATTCAGGCAATATTTTAGGTTTAATATCAAATGATAAAAATTCCAAAGACAAAAAAACATTTTTAAAAATTCCATTAGCACAGTATTTTAAAACAGATATCGAATATAAGAAGTTTTGGAATGTTGGCGCAAATTCAGTTTTTGGTTTCAGAACATTTTTAGGAGCAATTATCCCTTATGATAATTCTGATATTCCGTTTACAAAAAGTTATTTTGCAGGAGGTTCTAATGATATTAGAGCATGGCAAACGTATGAGTTAGGTCCTGGAAAGACAACGAATGGTCTAGAATATAATATTGGAAGTTTTAAGTTTCTTACAAGTGCAGAGTATCGTTTTGACGTATTTAGTAAATTAAAAGGGGCATTGTTTATAGATGCTGGAAATATTTGGGACATAACTGGTTCATCTTTTGTAGAATCCGGTGCTAAATTTACTGGATTTAATTCTTTAAAAGACATTGCTGTTGGCTCTGGTTTTGGAGCGAGAGTAGATTTTGGGTTTTTGATTTTCCGATTTGATGTAGGTTTTAAGACATACGAACCCTATTTAAATGAAAGTAAATGGTTTAAAAATTATAATTTTGCAAATGCGGTTTATAATGTTGGAATAAATTATCCATTTTAAATAAATGAGTTTTTACTAAAACGTAATAGTAAACTATTTACTTTATTATTTATTTAAAACAAAAAATATGTAGTTTTGTTATTTAAATTTATTTTATAATTAAAATTCACATCTAATGATAAAACCAGGAGTTGCAACGGGAAAAGAAGTTCAAGAAATTTTTAAACTTGCTAAAGAAAAAGGATTTGCTTTACCAGCAGTTAATGTTGTTGGATCTAATACTATTAATGGAGTTTTAGAGACAGCTAAAGAATTAAATGCTCCAGTAATAATTCAGTTTTCAAATGGTGGGGCTCAATTTAATGCTGGAAAAGGTTTATCAAACGAAAATCAAAAATCTGCAATTGCTGGAGGTATTGCCGGTGCAAAACATATTCATGAATTAGCAAAAGCGTATGGGGTTTCTGTAATTTTACATACAGATCATGCAGCAAAAAAATTACTTCCCTGGATAGATGGTTTATTAGATGCATCTGAAAAGCATTTTGCTGAAACAGGTAAACCCTTATATAGTTCTCATATGATAGATTTATCTGAGGAACCAATTGAAGAAAATATTGAAATTTGCAAGAATTATTTAGCTCGTATGAGTAAAATGGGAATGACCTTAGAAATTGAATTAGGCATTACTGGTGGTGAAGAAGATGGTGTTGATAATTCTGACGTTGATGTTTCTAAACTATACACACAACCCGAAGAAGTTGCATATGCTTACGAAGAGCTAATGAAAGTTTCACCTCAATTTACAATTGCAGCTGCTTTTGGAAATGTACACGGAGTTTACAAACCTGGAAATGTAAAGTTAACTCCAAAAATCTTAAAGAATTCTCAAGAGTTTATATCAAAAAAATATGGTGTTGAAGAAAATCATATCGATTTTGTTTTTCATGGAGGTTCTGGTTCTACTCTAGAAGAAATTAGAGAAGCTATTGGTTATGGAGTTGTTAAAATGAATATTGATACGGATTTACAATTTGCTTTTACTGAAGGAATTAGAGATTATATGCAAGAAAAATCTGCATATATAGCAACACAGATTGGTAATCCAGATGGAGCGGGGCAACCCAATAAAAAACATTACGACCCAAGAAAATGGCTGCGTTTAGGTGAAGAAACTTTTAAAACAAGACTAAAACAAGCCTTTTCAGATTTAAACAATGTAAATACATTGTAATTTTAAATATCTTTAGAATTCATTGTTTATAGTTTACCAATAAAAGAGCATTTTGATAGAATTCAGAATGCTCTTTTTTAATTTTAAATAAAGCTAATATGGACAACCTTCATATATCATTAAAGAAAAAATTGTAGTTCGCAAAAAACTTTTACATTTGTAATGTTACTTTTTTAGGTTGTAACAATAAAAATCAAACAACAATAAATTAAATAAACTAACTATGAGCGCTTGGTTTAAACGTAAAGATAAAGGTATACAGACTGCAACAGAAGACAAAAAAGATACTCCAAGAGGTCTATGGTATAAGACTCCCAGCGGTAAAGTTATAGATACAGAAGAACTTAAAAAAAATTTATATGTTAGTCCAGAAGATGGTTATCATGTAAGAATAGGTAGTAAAGAATATTTCGAATTGTTTTTTGACGAAAATAAATTTAAAGAATTAAACGAAAATTTAACTTCTAAAGATCCTTTAAATTTTGAAGACACAAAAAAATATTCAGATCGGGTAAAACAAGCTCAAGATAAAACAAAGTTAAATGATGCTGTAAGAACAGCCATTGGCAAATCTTTAGGTAAAGACTTAGTTATAGCTGCTATGGATTTTGCTTTTATAGGTGGCTCTATGGGCTCTGTTGTAGGAGAGAAAATTGCACGAGCTATTAATTATTCTATAGAACACAAGATTCCTTTCTTAATGATTTCAAAATCTGGTGGAGCTAGAATGATGGAAGCATCACTTTCTTTGATGCAACTAGTAAAAACTTCTGCGAAATTAGCACAATTAGCAGAAGTGAAAATCCCATATATTTCTTTGTGTACTGACCCAACAACTGGTGGTACAACTGCATCTTATGCCATGCTAGGTGACATCAATATTGCAGAACCAAATGCATTAATTGCTTTTGCTGGACCAAGAGTAGTTAAAGACACTACAGGTAAAGATTTACCAGAAGGATTTCAGAAATCCGAATTTGTATTAGAACATGGTTTTTTAGACGCTATTTATGAGCGTAAAAACTTAAAAAAACAGGTTAATTTATATATTGATTTAATTCAGAATTTACCTATAAGAGCTTAATAAAAAAGGGCTGTATCTAAGGTTTATATTTAAAAAAATAATTATATATTTGCATCCTCAATGAAAACATCATTGACATACATAAAAATCATTTAAATAATATTGGAATGTATTTAACTAAAGAGGTAAAAGAAAGCATTTTCGAAAAACACGGTAAGGGTAAAAACGATACTGGTTCTTCAGAAGGTCAAATTGCGTTATTCACGCACAGAATTAACCATTTAACAGGACATTTAAAAAATAATCGTAAAGATTATAATACAGAGCGTTCATTAGTAATGATGGTAGGTAAACGTAGAAGTTTACTTGACTATTTAAAGAAAACCGAAATCAATAGATATCGTGCAATCATTAAAGAATTAGGAATTAGAAAATAATTCTTACAAAAAAAGAGGTGCTATAAACGCGCCTCTTTTTTATTACATTAAATTTAAATCTAATCCTAACAAGATTA
>Ga0105350_10001811_pt1 | contig 13222 bp, 12 predicted proteins | sample EN1Hudsemesocosm_FD_83506 | JGI IMG/M metagenome (GOLD analysis project Ga0105350, IMG submission 83506) | Methane-oxidizing microbial communities from mesocosms in the Hudson Canyon - EN1E Hudson Canyon | ecosystem: Environmental > Aquatic > Marine > Cold seeps | place: Hudson Canyon... | reverse complement strand
TTTTACCAAACTACCGCTAGTTAAAAGTGTGGAAGATATCGAAGCATTATTGCCCTGGAACGTGAATGAAAATAATCAAGGCTGAGCTAGGTTAGGCGCTTACATTAAAGATATATATATATATCAGAACGTCGGTTTAAGCTTCGAGATGAACATGAAGCAATCTACCCTAAAAGCCCTAATGATGTGCTTGCGGAATTGCTTGTTGGTGTATACCCAATAGGTGCAAACACTGAATTTATTTATGATGCTTATAAAGATGTATACGACCCAGAACCTACATTATCATCCCCAGATCTGTGGCTAAAAATATTCGGCAATGAATGCGTCACACCTTTTTCTGTTACAGATAAAGGCTTTGAAGCTAAGCGGAGCTGGAGGGATGATCCAGTCATCTATATTTTTGATCCATCAAAAACTACGGATTTAATAGATTTATGGAATATTAGAATTGAGCCTTCTCAACTCTTTCCTGTTCCTTTGTTGTGGTTTTCAGAACTGGCTGACTCGTTGAAAAAATTTATTGAGAAAGGCTTTCGGCCAGTGAAGGGTAATAATAATGGTGTAATGCACTCTACGACGTTAGAGATATCTCGATCCATTTCTGAGGAATTTGCTCGTGAGAAATTTTTGCCATTATTAGAAGGGTTGCCTCAAGGATCATTAACTCTAAAATTTTTTAGAACTCGAATTTGGCATATTAATTATGGACACAATAGTGTCGTTCAGCCTGTAAGAGTTCGGTTGACTGGTGCTGAGAAAAGCCAGAGATTATCGATTAAGATTGAAGGCAATATATCTGCTGATTTTGAATCATTGTCTCCGTACTTCTCTGGGAGGTACAGTGGTTCAATGAAACGATGGGCAAACGTATTAACCTTATCACCCTTAAGTGAAAGTAAAGCAGCAACAATTCTTCCATATAACACTTTTGATAGGCAGTGGCCCCTTCTCGGTCTTGGTGGGTTTATTAATGGTCGTGAGGGGTGGGTTTTCTTAAAGGATTATGGGGGTAGTAGGCAAAGTGTTTCGTTTTTAACTCATGATGAGGCTTTTACTAGTTGGTTTAAGCTAATAAATATTACCGCTACTCTGTCAGATGCTGGTCGCATTGCTAAACAGGTGCTTGATAGTCTTGATGGTTTTTTGGGGGCTAGAGCTTTTTGATGATGTTGATTCGATCAAGTTTATAAATAAGATGGCCACCAGTACAAGAGTTCGTTCTAGTGATGGTGATACTCAGACTCTAGAGGAGGATTTCTCAGGCCGATCAGCTTCAATTGACCAGTGGCAAGCAGTGATTTCAAAGCGTGATAAACAAGGGATAATACTTTCAAAGTATATTGACAAACATGTTATCAAAATAGGCTTAGAAACTGAGTGTGCTCATTGTAATTCCAAAAATTGGCATGATTTGGATGAAGTATCTTATTTGATCAAATGTTCAAGGTGCTTAAAGTTATATGACTTCCCTCAAGGAGGGCTAAAGAAAAATAATCGAAATTGGAAATACCGTGTAATTGGCCCATTTGCAGTGCCTGATTATGCCCAAGGTGCATATGCATCATTGCTTACTATTAAGTTCTTATCGAAGTTTTGCGGTTCAGGTGAATCTAATTCCACCTATTCCACTGCTTTAGATATTGTTTCAGGAGATAAAAAGTTTGAAATTGACTTCGCTGTTTGGGTTTCTGATGAAAAAGGTTTTCAGTCTTGTGGAGAGCCAAGATTAGTTATAGGTGAGGCGAAATCATTTGCAGGTGATTCTGTTAAAGCAAAAGATTTATCTCAGTTGAAGATTGCTGCTGGTGTTATGACAGATTCTATTTTGGTTATATCTGTATTAAAAGAATCATTTTCAAGTGAAGAGATTATTCGATTGAGAGAGTTTGTTGAATGGGCTAGAGAGCCTGTAGACTTTAAACCTAGGCATAGGGTTATTCTATTAACTGGTATTGAATTATTTGATAGTTTGTTATCTGTAAGGCAAAAGTGGAAAGCTAAAGGTAGGCCGTGGAGTGATTTTGCTGAATATCATACTACCAGTGATTTTGATTCGCTTTCAGATGCGACATTATTCATATATTTGGATTTACCCCCTTACTATGAATGGCTTAATAATCAAAAGAAATTTGGTGCGGACTAGACTGTACACAGCTTTAAAAATTAATTACGAAAAATATCTCTGGGACCGTCCCCAACTTAGCTCAGTTCCATACTATGTAAAGTCTCTGGGTCAGACCCCAAATTAGTCCTACCTTCACGGTATCTGAAGGCAAGACCTTTGCCTTTGTGAATGGGTTAGGTGGCGTTGGTATTCGAGATCAAGAACGTGGTGGCGATCACTGGGCCAAGATCTATACCTCTTCGCAAGGAGCGACGTATGGGGTCTTGTTCGGTACTTTCTATGAAGACCGAGCAGAGTTTTATTACAAAAATATAAAAGGCAAGATCATAGACCAGTTTACAGTGATGAAAGGGTATTGATCCCTCAGAGCAAACATCAATTTTAGAACCGGGGTCAGACCAGAATGGCACTTACTTTAGATCGTCATCCTCGCGCAGGCGGGGATCCATTTTGACTTATGTACAGTATTCATCATGGATTCCCGCCTGCGCGGGAAAGACTTAACAGAATATTTTATCTTAAGTAAGTGCCATTCTGCTCTGACCCCTAAAAAGAGCGCCTAAAAGAACATCGATATGGAGTACAAGCATGAAAAACATAATCAAACTATTTTTGTTAGGCCTAAGCATTATCACAAGTCAGGCCGCTTGGACCGGTTGTGAGTCAACAATCTTGGATGGCAGCCACACTGCCATTAAGAAAAAACAAGCAAAACTAGGTGCGATGGAAGAAGCGGTTGATGCCTGCTACCCAGGTACCGCAACCAAGCTAGATGGAAATTGCGAGAAACTAAAAGATGCAACGGGAAGCACGCTGTTTCAGTGTGTAAGAGAGGTCTCTTGTAATACATGTGGTGATGACTTAGCTAGAAAATACCAAGCTTTTGAATAAGGTAACAACGTTTTGCAGGGCATCTGAAGAATTAGAGTAAGGGCGTTGCCTCACGGAGGTAGAGCTACTTACAAATTGAAACAAAAATCATCAGTTAGTTAATGGCTAAGACGCTGGTTCATGTAACAATTTACGTCAAATTGATACTGAATTGTAAGTTGAATTTAAACAATTGTTATATCATTTTTGATTGATATCGCCAGCGTGTTTGATAGTGGTACTGTTAGCAAATCTTAGCAGAAATGATGCTAGGCGAGTTGTATAAGGTTCATGCCGTTTCTTGAAAGCATGTTTGATAATTTATAGACATATAATCAATCATTCCGTGTTGTGGGATGTGTTTTTGACAAGGTAGATAGATGGGAAGTAAAGGTTATACATTAGTAGAGTTAATGGTAGCGATAGCCATATTAGGTATCGTCAGTGCATATGCCGTGCCTAGTTTTAAGCAGATCATTAGCAATAAGGGGGTAAGTTCAACCGCTAATGACTTAGTTACCATATTAAAGTATGCCCGCTCGGAAGCTATAAGACGTGGTGATTGGGTCTATGTATCACCGGTCGACTCTGAGAGCACTGTCGACGAATGGGGCAGCGGTGTTCGAGTTTGGTCAGACGATGACCAAAATGAAAAGTATCAAAGCTCTGAAGAGCTTAGAGTTGTTAAGTTTGATCAACATAGTATCAGCATAAATGTAACGGGTGATGATGGTGAGTTCTATTTTAACCCTAGAGGTGAATTGGCAGTTACATCAGATGTTAATGCAATAGTGTGTGATTCGAGTAACAAGAATATAGGACGACAAATAGCAATTTTGAATTCTGGTTTAGTGAGCGTCAATACTAATTACAGTTGTTTGTAAAGTTTGATATTTAACTGTTGTCACGGTAATAGGAACGTTATGTTAATAAAGCAACAACAAGGCTCCACTTTAATTGAAATTTTAATTTCGATGCTTATTTTGGCGATTGGTGTGCTGGGTATCTCATCGGTTCAAATGACCAGTATGAAAAATTCCAATAATTCTGAAAGTCGGTTTCGTGCATCGTTGATTGTGGCCGACATGATGGCGCGTATGCAGTCTAATATGGTGGGCGTGAATAACAACGCATATGATCACTTGTCTGTGGAGAGCAATAGTTCTGACGAGTGCAGTGAAAATTCATCAATCGTCAAGTTAGATACCTGTCTGTGGGGTCAGAAGTTGGCGGTACTTCCTAATGGAGCCGGTACGGTAATCAAAAGCAACGATACTTATGAAATCGTAGTCTCCTGGAATGAACAGAGCACAGATGGTCAGAAAGGCGACCTTTCAGCAAACGAATTCAAAATGACGATGACCCTTTAATGATTGCTTTACAGAGCTATAGGAAAAATTATTTGCAGCAAGCTAATGTGCATAAATACCAAGCTGGATTCACGCTTATAGAATTGATGATCTCTTTATTGCTAAGTTCATTCTTGATGTTTGGTTTAATGCAGGTTTATTTGTCAAATACGCAAACGGGTGTGGTTTTATCGTCTCACTCTCGTGCCATGGAAAGTGGAAGAGTGATGATTGATATAATGACTAGAGAGGCGCGTATGGCCGACTTTAGAGGCTGTGCTGATATTGATAAGGTTAATAACCATTTAGACATTACCGATCAAGACTATATCGATAATTATACGACCCTGCTAGAAGCGGGTATTGACGGATTAGATAATACCCAAAACTTACTTATCGGTGACACATCTGTGGTATCTGGTACCGATGTGTTAATCCTTAGAGGTAGCAGTGATGCCTGTTCTGGAAGTGGACGAGTATTTAGCGCAAGCAAAACCGCGGCCTCTTTTAAAGTGTCATCTACCTGTGATTTAGAAATTTCTCAAGTCGTGATGATTACTAACTGTAAAAGCGGAGAATTATTTTCGATTACAAATGCGCAAGCAGGGGGCGGCGCTGGTCTAAAAACATTTGTGCATAATACTGGAAATAAACCCGGTGTACTTATTAAAAATGCAACCAAAACCTTTTCTCAAACCTATGGGGCAGATTCTACAATATTAGTACCTTATGAAAAACGTTATTTCTTAGCAGAAGGTGTAAATGGTACGTCATCACTCTACGTTAGTGATACCGGAGTAGTGAGTGAAATAGTGCCAAATGTTACCGATTTACAATTTAGCTATGGTGAAGATACCAACAATAATGGCTCGGTAAATGTGTATCGCGTTGCAGGCGCAGCTGGGCAGGATATGGACAATGTTAAGAATGTTCGCATTGAAGTGACTGTCTCGGATGGTCGGCATGAGGAATTGTTCGACACCGTTATTAATCTGAGAAACAGGTAAATTTTTGATGATAACATCTTTGCAAAGCATCAATAAACAATCCGGGGTAATACTCATTTTCAGTTTAGTGATATTACTAGTAATCACGCTGTTAACTGTTTCTGGAAGCCAGAATATCGTGATGCAAGAAAAAATGACTTTTTCATCTCAAGATACACGTGTGGCAAACCAGTCAACAGAAATTGGCATGATCAACGGAGAAGATTATATTGAAAACACCCTAACCAATGTTCTTGGCTTTACGGATGCCGGTGCTGGGGGCTTGTATACAGCAGGCAATGCGCCGACAAACGTATGGGAAGATGCAACATGGGACGTTACAAAAACGCGTGTTGCTACTACTACGGCCCAGAAGGATGTGGTGCTTGCCCGCTATTTTATTGAATACCTAGGTATGAATGGGGCTGTTAGTACATTTCGAATTGTATCTCGAGGTGAAGGGCGTTCGGATTCAACTGAAAGAGTGATCGAAGGTTATTATGCAAAGAAATTTTAAGCCAAGAAATTCTAACCCAGGTGTGGGTGGCGGCATTACGAGCAAATTAAACCCACTAACTATGTTTTACAGTGTCTTGTTGGTTATTTTGTCCACCACGTTGACTGTGACTGCCAAGGCTGTTCCTCTGACAATACCAACGAGTCCGCTAGTCGTCTCTGGTGCGGGCGCTGATCCTAATATCATGCTGATGTTTGACGACTCCAACTCGATGGCCGCTATTGTTGTTGATGCACCCTATGACAAAGATGACAGCAGTTTCAATTATGATTGCTTAGCTGCTGCCAAACTAGCCCCAGGGAAAAAGATTTCGATTCGGGTGAAAAAAAATAATGGCCGTGCGTATTTCGTATACGGAAGTGATGTTTATGATTTCGGTCGTAAAGCTAGTAGAAATGGAATAACTGGAAATAAACAACGTTGTTTTGACCCTAACGCAAAATATAGCGCGAAGCTATTTGCACTCGACGACAAAGGTGACTACTACCAAGGGAAAAAGGGTGGTGGGTCGTATACAGGTCATTATTTAAATTGGTACTTCAAAAACCCTGCTACCAATAAAGGCGCTTATTATGGTGCAGGTAAGCGACAACGCCCAGATACCAAGACGCGGATTGATATTGTTAAAGAAGTCGGCTTAAAGATGGTGAATGACTTGACCGATGTGCGCTTGGGTTTTGCCTCGTTTCAGAGTAGTCAGGGTAGTAGTCCAAAGGCTTTTGGTGATAATTGGGTACATAAAGATAATGGTAAGGATGGCGCAAAAATCCATGTCACCCTAGGGGATATTGCTACCCGAGGGGCTGATGTAAAAGCGGCTATAAACAGCATGGGTGAAGATAACCTGACCTTTGCCACACCCTTAGGTGAAGCCTTTGCAGATATAGGGCGTTATTATGTCCAGGGTACGCATAAACAAAGCTTGACCTTACACCCCGGAACGCCTGAAGAGTCAATCAAAAAAGCAAAAGATCTTTTTTCCAGTTTACCGATATATAAGGAAAATGATGATATACCTACCTCCGCTAAAAAGACAAATGCTATTCAGTATGAGTGTCAGTCAAATTACATCATTGGTTTGACCGACGGCGCACCGCACAGCGATGGACAGGGCGCTAACGGTGTTGCAAATGATATGTCCTCAGATCTAGAAAAATATGCCAACCCATTCCAACAAAACAAAATACTGGATGACGTGACCAATGCGCTATATGACATTGACCTGCGTACGGATCTTGAAGGAAAAAACAATGTTCGCTCCTATATTATTGGTTTTGGCGATGGCATCGGTAGCCAAGATTTAATGGATAGCGCTGTTGAGCTCGGTGGTGGTGAGAAGAAATTAGCATCGAATGCAGCAGAGTTATCTCAAGCCTTTAAAGAAACCCTGGATGCGGTAACAGATAACAAAGCTACTGCAGCAAAACTTGCGATCAATGACCTACCATTAGGTGATGGCTCTGTCATTTATAAAGTAAGTCTAAACTCCGAAGAATGGAGCGGTAATCTCAACGCTTATGAAGTAGAAGCCGACAGAAGTATTTCAGATACAGCTATCTGGGATGCAGCAAGTGAGCTGGATAAGTTGTCGTATGCCTCAAGAGTGGTATACACCTACGACGGAGATGACGGTGTTCAATTTAATTGGAGCTCGGTTAATGGTATGACCTCGTTTAAGGGTGACCTGTCTTTTGATGATTCTGACAATGCTGATGATAGCCGAGGATCTCTTCGTTTAGATTATATTTTGGGTGATCGTTCTCAAGAAGGTAACAGTAGCTCTAAATTCCGAAAACGTTCTTCGGTGTTAGGGGATATTGTAAACTCAGCGCCCGTTTTTGTAGGTGCACCAAATGAAAGTTGGGATGGGCTTTACTCGGGATATGGCGACTTTGTGAAGGACAAGTCAAAGAGATACCCTATGATATACGTCGGTGCAAACGACGGCATGCTGCACGGTTTTAATGTGTCGTCAGGCAAAGAGACGCTTGCATATGTACCTAGTCAATTATTAAGCAATACGCGCTATAAAGGCTTACATGCTTTAACCGAGCCCGGTTATGATCATGAATTTTATGTTGATTTAACGCCGACAGTCTCCGATGTTTATTATGGTGGTAACTGGCACACCGTGTTAATTGGCGGATTACGCGGCGGTGGCAAGGGATATTTCGCCCTTGATATTACGAACCCTACTGGCTTTACTAGCAGTAGAGCCAGTAATAATGTGTTGTGGGAATTTAATGAAACGACTGACCCGGATGACTTGGGTTATTCATTCAGTCAACCCGTTATTGCCAAGCTAAATAACGGTAAGTGGGCTGCCATATTTGGTAATGGTTATAATAGTAATAACGGTAAAGCAGTACTGTACATCGCCTATATTAATCAAGGAGTCGATGGTTGGAGCAGCAAAGATTTTGTCAAAATTGATACTGGTTCCGGCTCCTCAGGCGATGTGAATGGTTTATCTTCTCCAACGGTTGTTGATACCGACGACGATGGTATGGCTGACCGGGTCTATGCTGGAGACATGAAAGGAAACATGTGGGTATTTGATTTAACCGTAGATGATCTTGAAGATGACGCTGCAACCAAACTATTCACCACGAGTAACAATCAGCCGATTACAACGGCGCCGGTAATAGCAGAAAATACCGACGTAGATATCGGAGAAGGTGAGGGTGAAAATGTTTTAGTACTGTTTGGTACCGGTCGATATCTCTCTGTGTCAGATATAACAAGCGACGAAGTACAGAGCTTTTATGGGGTCTGGGATAATGAAACCTCAGAATTAACACGAAGTGATTTAGAGCCAAGAATACTCGATACCAACTATGCTGATGATATCCGGCTGGTTACAGGTGATGTCATGGATTGGAAGAAGAAGTCTGGTTGGTATTTTGACTTTGCCACCGTGGCTGAAAGTGCAAGTGGTCATACTTCGGGTGCCGCCGAGAGAGCGGTGCATAAGTCTTTTGTTCATTTGGATGCGGTCTATGTTAACACGATTATACCTAATTCAGCGGTCTGTAGCTCAGGTGGAACAAGCTGGATTATGGCGGTGGATTATATCTCCGGATTGGCGGTCGAGTATGCAGTGCTTGATACCAATAATGATGGAAAACTAACGGAAGAAGATGAATCATCTATCGGTAGGTCGATCGATGGTTTAGTTTCCGAGTCATTAGTGAAAGATGATGTGATGTGGACTAATGTCACAGGGGAAGATGAGGGGATTATTGACGATGTCTTGCCCACTGTTAAAGTTGGACGACTGGGCTGGATCGAGTTAATAAAAAAATAGCGGAATGAGATAGTTTGAGTAACGGCGACGTATGCATATTGCTACTCGTAGTGTTGCACACAGAATTATCTATATAAATTCAGAGCGTGGGCGCTGTGTTCTTAGAGTATCAGGTCAAGCGCCTTCAAGTTAATAGGATAGGTTTCATTCATGAATCAATTTAAGAATTCCCCTAGCAAAAAACATCAAACTGGCTTCACCTTGGTTGAATTAATGGTAACGGTCGCGATTATTGGTATTCTCGCTGCGATTGTCATTCCCTCATACTCGAATAGTATTTCACAGTCACGGCGGAGTAATGCTCAAGGTGCGTTATTAAGCTTTGCTCAGACAGCAGAAAGACTGTTTACTGTGGACGGTACTTACGCGGGTTTGGATGGCGATAAAGATAAGGATATAACATCTAAAACCTACCCAACAGTTTTTGCGACAGAAGCGCCCCTGGACGGTGATGCAAAGTATTATAACCTTGTGGTGATGAAAGCAAGTGCGAACTTCTACAGCTTAAGAGCTATACCCAAACGCAAAGGTGCTCAAGCTGGAGATGGCTATTTGCAGATCACTTCGTCTGGAGATAAAGTGTGGAACGTTAATGGTGCAGGCACGCTTACGGACTGGTAGCGCTAGAGGCACATATAATATTCGCTAGTGTAATTGGTCGAGGACCTGCTCTGTCATTGCCAGATAAAAACATGAGACCTCTTTAATTATTATTTTGTTTAACAATCAGTCTTTGCTGAAGTTTTTAGCTGTGAAGGTGGAAATGGAAATAATCAATTTAACTGCAGGTTTAGTGTTGAGGGAATAAATATGTTTACCTAAAAAGGCTAAATGTTTCATCCGGATTTTTTGGTTTCGGTGCTGGTCTTAATCAAGTAACAAAAACGGGATCAGGAAAAATTGCTTTGTGCGACATATCCTACATGAGCTTCAGTTATCGTCTGTATACCTTTTAACTCGTTACTACTAATATAATCATATTGCTAGGACAGCAGGGAACAAAGGAATCGCCATCAAGGAAGTGGCCATTAAGGATAATTGGAAAAGGATTTATGCTTTTAATGGACGAGCATACAAGGATATAGGTTCAAGCTAAGGATTAGCGATAAGGATATACAGTTTAGCCTCGTATTTTACGGGGCTTTCTTGTATCTGGGTTTTGATAAATTTATAGAAGCCCATTTGGAGGCTACTACAATAGATATGCTGGGTTGGGTACAATCTTACTACACGGTAAATAAGAACGTGATTCATTACAATATCAGGCGTAGATATTCATTAAACAGATACTCAAGTCAGAAAAAGTGAACTGATACAAACAACTATTGTTATATATCATTAGAATCTTTCAAGCTTATTACACTCTTACTACGTTGCCATGCATTATTGGACTATCTACTCACTGCAACCATCTAAAGGTCAGCTCTTAATGACTGTTTTTCGAAAAGAAATATCTTCTCCATTTCTAGTTACTAGGCTAGCAACTATTGCATTGGTTGTGCTGCTTTCAGCCTGCGGAGGGAGTGATGGAGAAACTGAAGAAGAGCTCCCCGCTTACTCTGCGGAATACTCCGCAGATGCTTTTATTACCACCTGGAAAACAAATAAGGTAGGTAAAACAAAAGATGACCAAATACGGATCAAAACTTTAGGGAGCGGTTATAGCTATAACGTGGACTGGGGTGACGGCTCTTTTGATGAGAATTTGGAGCGTTCTATCACCCACACTTATCCAACTGAAGGCACTTATACCGTTTCAATAACGGGCACTTTTCCTCGAATATATTTGGGTTTTGTTAACGATGATGATTATGATAATGATGAAATTCCAACAGCCGCTGATCACAATAAGCTAATGACAATAGAACAATGGGGATCTACGAGCTTGGAATCTTTGGATAGTGCGTTTTCCAGATGTGAGAATCTAATTAGTAATGCAATAGACTATCCTGACTTGTCAGGGGTGACCAATATGAACAATATGTTTCGTGGAGCTCGCAAATTTAATCAGAACCTTAATAGCTGGGATGTCTCGTCGGTAACAGAAATGGATGGTATGTTTTACGGCGCTAGCAGTTTTAATGGCGATATTAGTAGCTGGGATGTCTCATCTGTGATCGATATAGAAGGTATGTTTGCCGATGCGAGTAGTTTTAACCAGGATATCAGTAGTTGGGATATTTCTTCTTTGAGAGATATTAACTCTCTATTTATAAGAGCTACAAGCTTTAATCAAGACCTAAGTTCTTGGGATGTCTCGAATGTGGTAGATATGGAGAGCTTGTTTAAAGGTGCCAACAGTTTTAACCAGGATATTAGCAGCTGGGATGTTTCGTCTGTGATACTTATGAGTGATATGTTTGAAGGTGCCAGTAGTTTTGATCAGGACCTCAGTGCTTGGAATATTTCGTCAGTGAGGTACATGTACGATATGTTTAAAGATGTCAGCCTATCGATAGCTAACTATGACGCTTTACTTATAGGCTGGAGCGTACAAAGTTTAAATAGCGATGTCACCTTTAGTGCTGGAGACAGCCAATATTCCAACGCATCACAAAGTGCCCGAGATACCTTGACCAATGCTTTTAATTGGACTTTGACTGACGGTGGACTGAAGAATTAAAAAAAGAATAGCGGTTTAATTTAAGTAGATGCTGTTTTAGTGTTTAATAGGCACCTAGATGACTAAGTTTTAGTTTCTTAAGAATGTAAGCGACTGAAGCAATTCAACATAGGCTGATCAAGCCACAAATGCTATCTCAATAAGAATATTATTAAATTTATTTGCTGGTGAGGGTGTATCTTAGCCAAGAAGAGGCTAAAGTTATACGTACTCAAAAAATCGCCCGATAAGTTGGGCGGTTTCATGATATTCCCGTTGTATTCGAATTGGTGAATTCGGATATAATTTTTATATTTCACCAACAATAATGAGTAAAGAAAATGAGTAAAGGTACAGTTAAATGGTTTAATGCAGATAAAGGCTTCGGCTTCATTACACCTGAAGATGGCAGTAAAGATCTGTTTGTTCATCATTCAGAAATTCAAGCTGGTGGTGAGTATGCCACTTTGAATGACGGCCAAGAAGTTGAATTCGAAGTTGGACAAGGTCAAAAAGGCCCATGTGCAAATAAAGTTGTTGCGATTTAATCAGCGGCATTTAACAAAGCCAGCTAATGGAAAGCTGTCGGTAGGCATCATTTTTTGAAATACAAGAAATAGGATGCCAACCCACTTCTCCCGCAACTGGCCGCGTTAATATTTATTATGCTGTTTTATTGATTAGACCAATACTGGCTTCACAAACTTAAAATATTTAGTCGCAGGCCCAAAATTTATTACCGTTCGTTATAACACATAGTATCGTTATTGAAACTCAATGATTCAACGCCGTATATACAAAACTCCGTATTTTTTACAAATAGTAAGCCGCATTTAGTCTGAAACATAAATGTAATGTCTAACAAGAGAAACACCTCCATGTCTAACAAAGAATTTATACATCAACGAATTTGTATTTATGCGGGTGAAGGTTTTGACCCTGTTGTAGATACTCAGGTAGAGGAGGTTTTACGTCACAAATTTAACATCCACTTGCCCCAGAGAATTTCTCTGAATGAATCTCTATTATCTGCGACTAGTGATCATGAAATTATTGGACTTATACTTCAATATCGTACAATGGACTAAAAATCCATATCTAGCACAACTTTAATACTTGAAATCGCTCTATTGCTTACCGATACAGTACTTTAAATTTAAGCGTTAGATTAAAAGTGTCAATAAATGTCTTACACAATTAAATTTGAACTCATACTAAGTTTAAGAAGGTCTTTTAAAAAACCGTTCATCATTCTGATTAGTGCCTTTAATTCAGATGTATAAAGTTAGATCTCAGGAAATTCTGCATAAGTAAATATGATTTAGGTGAGCAATATCCTGTATATACTTAGGTGGGCAACGCTTCTAAGCCTATTCTTAGAGTTAAATTTAGCTTACATTTTCTCGGGAAATCCTGCCGGCCATTTTTTAGGGTAATTTGTAAAAAATCGAATAGAGCTAAAT
>Ga0105350_10001809_pt1 | contig 13222 bp, 10 predicted proteins | sample EN1Hudsemesocosm_FD_83506 | JGI IMG/M metagenome (GOLD analysis project Ga0105350, IMG submission 83506) | Methane-oxidizing microbial communities from mesocosms in the Hudson Canyon - EN1E Hudson Canyon | ecosystem: Environmental > Aquatic > Marine > Cold seeps | place: Hudson Canyon... | reverse complement strand
GTTTGTTTTGTTGTTTAATTTTGTTGGCCAAAGCTGGTAGAAGTCGTTAAACAAACCTTTTTGTAATAACTCAGAGTGTAATGCCGCAACACCATTGACAGAGAAACTACCCACAATGGCTAAATGAGCCATACGCACATTGTGATGATGGCCTTCTTCGATGATTGACATGCGAGCAAGGCGATCTTTATCACCAGGCCAGCGGCGCGCTACTTCACTTAAGAAGCGTGCATTGATTTCATAAATGATTTCTAAAACACGAGGTAGCAAACGACCAAACATATTTACAGACCAACGTTCTAGTGCTTCAGGCAATAAGGTGTGGTTTGTGTAAGCCATAGTTTGAGTTGTGATCTTCCATGCTTCATCCCACTCAAGACCATGTTCATCCATTAATAAACGCATTAATTCGGCTACGGCTACTGTTGGATGAGTATCATTTAATTGGAAAACGTTTTTCTCAGAGAAAGTATCAAACGACTCACCATGCGTTGTAACCCAATAATCAAGGATATCTTGTAAGCTCGAAGAGGCTAAGAAATACTGTTGACGTAAACGTAATTCTTTACCATTTTCGCTACTATCATTTGGGTATAACACCATGCTGATATTTTCAGCTTCATTTTTAGCTGCTACCGCTTCTGTGTATGAACCCGCATTAAAATCTTCTAAGTTAAATTCATCAGTTGCGGTTGATTTCCATAAACGAAGTTTGTTCACAGTACCATTTTGGTAGCCTGGAATAGGCAGATCGTATGGAACAGCCAATACATCATTCGTATTGACCCAGTGAACTTTAGTTTTACCATTAGAATCTTTATGAAATTCAGTGTGGCCACCAAATTTAATTCGTTGAGTAAACTCAGGACGTTCAAGTTCCCAAGGGTTACCGTCACGAAGCCAATGATCTGGCATTTCAACTTGGTTACCTTGCTCGATACTTTGTTGGAACATACCGTATTCATAGCGAATACCATAACCCGTTACTGGCAGTTGCAATGTGGCACAGCTATCGATAAAACAAGCCGCTAGACGACCTAAACCACCGTTACCAAGTCCCGCATCATGTTCAAGTTCAGTTAATTCTTCAAAGTCTAGGCCAAGATCATGCATCGCTTTTTTAGCTGTTTCTTCCAAGCCAAGGTTCAATGCAGCATTACCCATTGCTCTACCCATCAAGAATTCCATCGATAGGTAATAGGCTTGTTTACACTTCGTTTCTGCATAAGTGTGTTTAGTATGCTTCATGCGTTCAAACAAACGATCACGTAAAGTGAGTGCAAGTGAAGAATATAAATAGTGACCTGAAGCGCAACCTTTATCTTGTGCTAAATGGTTACCGTAGTAGCTTTTAAAGTCATGTTCGATTGATTTTTTATCTAAACCTAGTTTAGGTGAATCGTATAAATCTGGGTTTGGATTTATCATGCATGCGTAGCGAGGGCTCATAAAAAGGGGCCTTTAAATTTTTAAATATTATTATTTTTCAGGGTAAAAGGCTGTAAAGCCATCACGATTGGGCATCGTTACCCGAGGTAGTGTTTCTTCATTGAGTTCAAAATCTGCGGCAATTATACCATCTTGGCTCAATATATAGGCACTTAGCTCATAAACTTCATTTGCAGTGAGTGAAAATGGCGCATCAATAGGCATTGAGCGACGAATATAGTCAAATAAGGTGGTGGCATACGGCCAATAACTATTCACTGTTTTTTCTGGGTAATCACTGGTTAATGAACCAACCTCACCCATTAAGGGATCGGCACTAGCACCAATACCTTCAGGTCCATGACAAGCAGCGCATTTCAATGCAAACAGTTTTTTACCTTGAGCAGCGAAACCCTTGCCTTGAGGTAGCGCTTTACCGTCAGGGGCGATACTTAAATTCCACTGTGCTTGTTGGCTAAGATCATCTGCAGCTTGTCCAAGCGATTGATAGTCGCTATCAGCAAGAAGATGATTAGATAGAAAAAGAAGCAGTATTGAGGCAAAAGTTTTAAAAACCATAGACATGATTAATATCTCCTTCTTCTGTTATTTCCCAGCTAACGATCGCGTTATAGTGGAAAAATCCATGTTTGCCTCGGTTTTCAATGAGCGCATCTCGTGTTGGTTGTACATAGCCTGTTTCATCCGTGGCGCGACTTTGTAAAATGGCATGTTCACCTTGCCAATGCCACGGTAAACTGAAGCGAGTAAAGGCTTTATCGAGTATGGGACCTTGCAATTCAGCATCGACCCAACTATCACCGCCATCAGCAGAAATTTCTACACGGGTGATTTTTCCTCGTCCTGACCAAGCCAATCCTGAGATCTGATAAATACCCGGATTATCCGGCAACATCATGCCTAATGAAGGGGAGGTAATGAGAGATTTCGCTTCGTTGATAAAAGTAAACTGGCGGGCAGTGCCATCAGGCATTAATTCGGTATATTGTGAGGTTTCATCACGCGACATAATGGGTTCATCTGTGAGGCGTAATTGTCGTAACCATTTAACATTCAAAATACCCTCCCATCCAGGAAGAACTAAGCGCATGGGATAGCCATTTTCTGGTCTTAAGCGTTCACCATTTTGATAAAGTGCTAATAAAGCATCATCAAGTAGTTTTTCAAGTGGGATACTAATGTTGAGTGCGGCAGCATCGGCACCTTCGGCAATTACCCATTTAGCGGTAGTTTGAATGCCTGCTTCCTTGAGTAAGTGTTTGAGAGGGATGCCTGTCCATTCTGCATTGGAGACAAGTCCATGTGCATAACCCGCTTGAGATTGGATAGGGTTGCTACGCCAGCCACTATTACTATTGCCACCACATTCAATAAAGCATGTTCGTGAGACCATGGGATAGCGCATTAAGCTTTTAACATCGAAACTAAGCGCTTGATCGACCAAGCCATCAATTAAAAGGGTATGTTGCGCAGGGTCGATTTGCGGCACACCGTTATGATGGCGTTCATAGTGCAGGCCATTGGGGGTTATCGTGCCTTGTAAATCGTGTAAAGGTGTCCATGAGACGCCGTTACCCGGTGCGGCAGGATTGGCAGAGACCCAACGGATAACTTCTTGCTCATGTTTGGAGGGTTGACCATAATTGCCAAACTCACCCCCCGGTTCACGCATCCATTTTGGTAAATCATCGGGAAATTCTAATTTATCAGTGTTAGCCATAATTGGCAGGCTGACGGTGCCGGCCAAAGCCCCCCCTAAAGCGGCTTTCTGTAAAAACTGACGGCGACTTTGTGTTGGGGTGTTTTTCACGGCAATAGCTTCCTTATTCTGTTTGTTCCGCTTCTTCAGTTGAACCAGAAATATCTTCATCTGGAATAAACCAACGATCAAGTTGTTCAATTGCTTCCTCTTTGCCTGATTTCTTTAATGAGGAAAATAATTGAACAGTGGATTTTAGGTCTTGTTTCTTGAGTTCGGCATTGACTTGATGCAGTGTGGCCATTGCTGCACCATGTTTCAGCTTGTCTGATTTGGTCAACAAAATATGGACATCTAATTCCGCATTGTTCGCCCATTTCACCATTTGTAAATCAAATTCTTTAAGCGGGTGACGAATATCCATCATTAACATTAAGCCACGAAGTGATTGTCTACTTTCAAGATATTTCCCGAGGGTTTGCTGCCAACGAATCTTCATTTTTTCGGGTACTTTGGCATAACCGTATCCCGGTAAATCAACTAAGGAACGGTCATCATCCATCGCAAAAAAGTTAATCATTTGAGTGCGGCCGGGAGTTTTACTAATTCGAGCGAGTGATTTTTGGTCACTTATTGTATTGATGGCACTTGATTTTCCGGCATTAGAGCGTCCTGCAAATGCGACCTCAATTCCTCTATCAAGTGGAAGTTCAGATAGTTGGGTAGCACTAATTGTATAGTGGGCTTGGCGATAAATTTGTGACATTAGCGATGACTCAGGGTGCAAAAAAACAGTAATAAGAGTAGCATATCCGGAGTTTTGTTTAATCGAATGTTCAATTTGGGAATGAAGATGAAAAGATTGTTAATAGCAACGTTGGCGTTTTTAACTTTGGGTGCAGTTGCTCCAAGTATGGCAGCAGGTGATGCTTCTGCTGGTAAAAGTAAATCTGCTATGTGTGCAGCATGTCATGGCGCAGATGGTAATAGTCCTTCAGATATGTTTCCGAAACTAGCCGGTCAGGGTGAAGCTTATTTAGTTAAGCAACTCAATGAATTTAAAAGCGGAGCCCGTAATAATGCGGTAATGGCTCCTATGGTCGCTGCGTTAACAGAGCAAGATATGGCTGATTTAGCGGCTTATTATGCTGGGCAAAACACAGCACCAGCGGCAACATCTGAAGATTTAGTTGCAGCAGGTCAAGCTGTTTATCGTGCGGGTAATAAAGAATCTGGCGTTCCTGCCTGTATGGCATGTCATGGTCCAACAGGTGCAGGTGTTCCTTCAGCTAAATGGCCAGCATTATCAGGTCAGCACGCGGCTTATATCGAAGCGCAATTAAAATTATTTGCGGCAGGCACTCGAAGCAATGATCCAAATAGCATGATGCGAGATATTGCTGGAAAAATGACTGCTGATGAAATCAAAGCAGTATCAAGTTATGTTGCTGGCTTACACTAAAAAATAACGCTACTTGAAAGCCGTATAGGTGTAATAACCATACGGCTTTTTTTATATTTGGCATTAGTTTATGCTAATTTTAAATGGTTTACCTTCATATGTCTGATGATAGTCGTTCACATAATTCTCGTCACACTTTAGGCCAGAGAATATTCCATTTTCTGGGCTCGATGGACCTTGCCATTACTTTGCTGCTTGCCCTAGCGGTAGCATCGGTAATTGGTACGGTTTTGCAACAAAACCAACCGTATACTGATTATCTGATTAAGTTCGGCCCGTTCTGGTTTGATGTTTTCGAGTCTGCTGGGCTTTATGATGTGTATAGCGCCTTATGGTTTTTAGCTATTTTGACCTTATTGGTCATCTCAACATCAGTCTGTGTTATTCGACATACACCAAGCATGATTCGAGATATGTGGAATTTACGTACTCATGTGCAAGAAAAATCTCTACAAGCTATGCGTCACAAAGAGGAGTGGAATGTCACTTCTTCCGTTGAGGCGAGCGTCAGCAAGTTAGCTACGGAGCTAAGTCAACAAGGTTTTAGGGTAAAACAAACACCAAAAGACAATGAGGTTTTAATCTCATCGATGCGTGGAGGCATGAATCGTTTGGGGTATATTTTTACCCATGTAGCGATTATTGTGATTTGTTTAGGCGGCCTATTAGACAGTAATTTACCGTTGAAATTGGCTGAGTGGCAAGGTCAGATACAAATTGAAACACGTGATTTACCGACCAATGAAGTGCCGACAATAAGTCGCTTAGCAGTAGGATCTAATGCATTTCGAGGCAGTATTCATATTCCAGAAGGGCGATCAGCTGAAGTAGCATTTTTAGCAATGCGTGATGGCTACCTTGTACAAGAGTTACCTTTTAAGCTTGAAGTAAAAGACTTCCGTATTGAGCATTATGCGACGGGACAACCCAAGTCATTTGAAACAGATTTGGTGGTGCATGATGAGGAGTTGCAACAGCCATTAGAAGTCACTATATCTGTTAATCACCCATTAATTTATAAAGGCTATGCCATTTATCAGGCAAGTTTTAGTGATGGTGGTACAGGTTTATCATTAGAAGCATGGCCATTAGATAGTGGTGCAGGGAACAAACCGTTTGCTTTTGAGACCAAGGTTTTTGAAAATAGACAAATGCATTGGGGCGAAGAGAGTGCTCGTTTAGAGGTGCTGTCATTCCGTCCGTTTAATATTAACCCTGATCCAACAGAAGATGATCCAGAAAATCTGCGAAATTTTGGCCCTAGTTTTGGGTTTAAATTACGTTCAAAAACGGGCGAGGCACGTGAATACTTAAACTATATGTTGCCGGTACCACGCAACGGTCGTGATTTCTATTTGAGTGGTGTTCGTTCTAGCCCTGCGGAAGAGTTTGGTTATTTATATTTACCACTTGATTCAGAGGGTGGTCTTACCGCTTTCAACCAATTCCTTTCACGTTTATACGACCGTGAGATTGTTGAATCTGTTGCCAATAAGATGATGTTAGAGACCTTGGCATCTGTTGCAGACAAAAGTGATGACTTAGAGCAGAGTTTACAAAATTCATTAACAAGTCTTATTGATATGTTTATGAGTGGAGGCTTTACTGAAGTGGCCACATTTATTGATACAACATTACCTGAAGCGGAGCGTGATACTTTAGGGGCAGCTTATATAACTATGTTACGTGAGATGCTGGCAAGGCTCTATTTTAGTGGGTTTGATCCAATAGAGTCAGAAGCGCTCATGGAGCAACAATTAACCTTTTTACAAGATGCGGTTGATGCGATTGGTAGCTTTTCTCGTTATGGCTCACCAGTCTATTTTGAATTGACTGATTTTGACCATGTTGAAGCCAGTGGTTTGCAGGTGACACATTCTCCAGGTAAGCCGATTGTGTATCTAGGTTGTGCATTGTTAATTGCGGGTGTTTTCTTGTTATTTTATTTACCTCAGCGTCGTTTCTGGGCCATAGTAAAAAATAAAGGGAATGGAAGTCATATATTATTAGCAGGAATGAGTAATCGAAACCCGCGTGAATTTGATTTGTTTTTTGACCAGATAAGCGATCAATTAAAGCAGGTATCAGGGAACTCTTAGTCATCAGTAGCGTTCTTAGTCTTGTATAAAATAGAGAGTAGTTAATGAATAATCGTATAAATACACTGAATACTGATAACGATACGGCACTAATACAGTGGACGTGGCGAGGTCTGATGACTATTGCGGCCATCGTGTTATTGTTTTTATATTCCAGTGTTTTTGATGTCTATGAAGTGAGCATTGTTGTTTTAACTGCGGTCACTTTGGCATTGTTGGGCCAGAACTGGTCTGGTTTTCGTCGACATAGTGTTGTTGTCGCTTTATTTAGTTTCTTTGCATTATGGCTTTATGGGCAAGATCTTGCTCTGGGTGAAACAGATTTCTTTTTAAGCTTTATCTTAGCTAGCCAGTCAGCATTTATGTGGATGAGTGCCTTGTTTGTAATGGCAACCTTTACTTACTTTGCCGGCTTATTTATGCGTTCTGAATTTACTGAAAAGGTCGCTTCCGCCCTGACATGGTCTGGTGCAACGATGGGTATGGTGGGTTTAATGGTTCGCTGGCGTGAATCGTATCTAATCAGTCCCGATGTTGGCCACATTCCTGTCAGTAATCTATATGAAGTCTTCATTCTTTTTGCTGTCATCACTGCATTGTTGTATCTATTCTATGAACGTCGTTATAAAACGCGTGGTTTAGGTGGTTTTGTATTGTTGGTGATCAGTGCTGCTGTAGTTTTCCAGCTCTGGTATACCTTTGAAAAACAGGCTCATGAAATTCAACCTTTAGTTCCTGCCTTACAGAGTTATTGGATGAAGATACATGTACCCGCTAACTTTGTTGGCTATGGTGCTTTTGCCATGGCAGCCATGATTGGCGTCGCTTATTTATTAAAATCATGGCGACAAAGCTCTAATGATCAGGGCATATTAGCAACAGCATTGCCTGATTTAAGCATTATGGATGATTTGATGTATAAATCCATTGCACTGGGCTTTGCTTTCTTCACCGTCGCAACCGTATTGGGCGCACTTTGGGCTGCTGAAGCCTGGGGTGGTTACTGGTCGTGGGATCCTAAAGAAACATGGGCACTTATCGTATGGTTAAATTATGCGGCATGGTTGCATATGAGAATGACAAAAGGCTGGCATGGTAGACCAATGGCATGGTGGGCAGTAATTGGCTTATTCGTGACTTTATTTGCCTTCCTTGGTGTGAATATGTTTTTGTCAGGGCTACATTCTTACGGTACGTTATAGCTTTTTAAGATTTAAAATAAATAGAAACAAAGGACGAGTAGTATGAAAAAAATGATTAAAGCAGCACTATTATTAAGTGCAACATTATTACCACTATCTTCAATGGCAATGCCTGAAGCTTATATTGAAGGCGTTCATTACAAGGCAACACCAGTTCGTTTGGCAACCAATACAGAGAACAAGATTGAAGTAATTGAGTTGTTTTCATATAGTTGCCCACACTGTTTTCGTTTAGATCCACAAGTTGAATTATGGAAAAAAACCTTACCTGAGAATGTGACATTCACACATGTGCCAGCAATCTTTCGTGATAGTTGGTTGCAGTTAGCTAAAGTGTTTTATGCGGCAGAGGCAACAGGCGACTTAGAAAAACTACATCCTTTATTATTTAACGCGATTCATGTTGAAAAACGTCGTTTACAAACAGAAGAGCAGTTACTTGATTTTGTTGAGGAACAAAATATTGATCGCGATGCCTTTGCTAAAACGATGAAATCAATGAGTGTTTCAGCGAAGGTGAAAAAAGCACTGATGCTGAGTCAAACATCAGGTATAACAGGTGTACCCGCGATGATTGTTAATGGCCAGTATCGTACTGATGCACCATTAGCAGGTGGTATGCCCGAGATGCTTAAAGCAGTAGATTATTTGATTCAGAAGGAATCGAATAAATAAATATGACTTTTTAGAGGGTTGATAATTTATCAATCCTCTAAGTGTCAACTATCAGCAGTACAGCGATTACGCCCTGTTTCTTTGGAGCGATAAAGCGCAGCATCAGCCCGTTTAAACACATCATCAATGGTGTCATTTGGGCGAAAGGTAGCAAGCCCAGCAGAGGCTGTAATGGGGACGGGTTTGTTTTCATAATGAAACTTTGATGTTTCTATTTTTTCTCTAATTTTATTAGCCAAGGTAAGCGCATCTTCTAGGCGAGTTTCAGGGAAAACACCTACAAATTCCTCACCACCAAATCGTGCGATAAAGTCAGCATCACGCGTTGCTTGCATAAAAATTCGGGCAATAGTTTTGAGTACCTTATCCCCTGCTGCATGGCCATACTCATCATTGACTCGTTTGAAAAAGTCGATATCCCATACCACGAGGCTGAGTGGTTTTTGATATCGCTGCCAACGAACAAACTCTTTTTCTAAATCTTCGTTCAGTGCTTGGCGGTTCCAAATACCGGTTAAGGCATCTTTAAGTGCCATTTCACGGGATTGTTCAGCCGACTTACGTAATTCAGTACTTTCCTGCTCCATCTCCTGTAAGCGCTGGTTAAGTGCTTTAATTTGGAGTTGGGATTGATCAAACCGATCATGGTCTGATTGTCGATACTTTTCAAAATGCTGGTTAAGTACATCAAGTCGGCCGCTTACAGACGATTTTAGTTGTTCTAAGTTATCAGCTTGTTCGACATGAGAGCGTAATCCTGACACCTCATTTTCAACAGCCTTACTAATAATAGTGCGCTCTTCAAATGCCTTACTGTCTTCATCACTTGTTTGGCGAATATGTTTGTCGAGTTCAGCTAAACGAGAGGTGAGTGTTTTCAGGAATTCTTCATATTCATGTTTTTCAGTGACGGCTTGAGAGCCTAAACTACTTACAATTTCAGCAATATCACTAATCACTTTAGGAATCTGAGAATCTTCAATACCTGCTTCTATTTCAAGACGAATGTTGGTTGCTTTTTTACTCAATTCAGGAGGAAGAGATAGGCGCTCAAGCAACTGCATTAAGATAAGATGTGCTGGCATCCCAGATTCACTACTCTCATCAATAGAGAGAGGTTCATCATGCTCTGACTCACTCTCGTCTATATTTTCAGATAGGTTTTCATCTGTATCATTAGACTTATTTCGACCAAAAAGGTTAAATCCAAAACCAGAAGATGATTTCTGTGATGATGAAGCGTTAATGCAATTATCCAATAATGATAAAAGCTCAGGCATGATGACTGCGACTTCTTCATTACCTGTTGATTTGAACTGTTTACAGAGCGTTTTTGCCTCAGATTTGAAAGGTTTGGGAAGTTTTAAATTACTTAATAAGTCAGCGAGTATTTGCCCTGTTGATTGAACGCCATCTTTGCCCTTGCTGCTCTCCATTTTAGCAATGGCTTTTTCCATTTGTTCTAGAATATGTTCAATTTCGTGTTGTTTATTTTTACCGCGTAAAACACTACGTAATGATTTGAGCTGTCGATCAAGTGCTGGGTCAAGTCCTTGAGCTGCTAATGCTAGGCGACCGAGGCTACGTTGTAGGAGCTCATCATATGTTTGTTGTTTTTCAAGATCTGTGATGGATTGATAGTACTTTTGTTTCCACTCTTCAAGTTGCTGCGTTATATCATTCGCCATCGACAAAATCCTTTAATTATAGTGCGGCAGGTGCTGCTTGTTGGTGAGGTGAGTTTGTATTTTCAATATCTGAATTGCCATCGCCATCCGAAATTGGCGCTTGCAATAAAATATCATAATATCGGCGAATATTCTCAATATAATGAACGGGTTCTCCACCACGGGCATAACCATGACGGGTTTGTTCATACCATTTCTTTTTAGATAATAAAGGTAAATATTGTCTTACATCAGTCCATAAATTAGGGTTTTTCCCATCTTTTTCAGTGAGCACTCTTGCATCTTCTAAATGGCCAAGTCCAATATTATAAGAAGCTAAGGCCATCCACTGTCGGTCAATGTCATCAGTTATATTATCAGGAAGACGTTGACGAATAGAGGCTAAATAAGCAGCACCGCCAGAAATACTTTGTGCTGGATCTTCACGATCAGCTATTTTCATTTGTTTAGCAGTTGATTGCGTTAACATCATCAAACCTTTTACACCGGTGCTGGATATTGCTTCGCGATCCCAATGTGATTCTTGATATGAAATGGCGGCAAGTAAACGCCAATCAAAACCATTTTTTTCTGCCGCTTGTTCAAACATGGCTTGGTATTTTGGCAGGTGAGTTAATATTCGGCGGTGAATGGCTCGTGTATCAATATAATTAAATCGACGGATGTGACCATAATATTTTTCTATTAATCGATCAAGCTCACCTGACTCATCTATTTGCTCAAAAAATAATGCCATCTCTTTATAAAGAGAACCATCTTCTGCTAGCGGCATTGCCCACGCCAGAGGTTGAGGATCAGAAATATTAAATGCTACGCGGAGTTCGGGAAATAGGGGCCTATTTGCTGCAATTTCATTGGAATCTGCAATGGTGTAATCGATCATTTCTGATTGGACTAGCTCAAGTAGTCCACTACTATCTAGCTCATTATTTTCTGTCCAGCTAAGGTCGGGTATTTCTTGTGCGTGAGAGGTGAGTTGTTCTACATGGCTACTATCGGCCACTACTTCTAATTGACCATCTGCTAATTTGGTAAGATTTTTAGGTTTTTTAGTACCCTGACGGTAAACAAGTTGTTGTGTGACTTCTTGATAGATAGGACCAAAACGAATGATATCTTTGCGTGCAGGGGTAATGGTTAATCCGGCAGCCGCAATGTCAGCTTTACCTTCTTCGATGAGCTGAAGCATATTGCCTAGATTATCAGGCACGATGATTTTGAGTTTCACATTGAGATGCTTGGCAAAACGCTGGGCGAGTTCATATTCAAACCCCGCTAACTCTTCACCTTTTATATAGTAGCTTGTTGGCCCATAACGACTTAGTACTCTAAGCTCGCCTCGCTCTCTAATTTCTTCTAGATGAGGTTGGGCCTCACCACAGGCAATTAGGAATGTTAATGATACGAGTAACAGGCTAAAAAATTTCAAATAGAGCTCCTGATAAATCGGGTATTTGATTATCTCTTGATATGACCAGTTTTGCACTGTTTAAGTTTTATAAGGAAGTAATCATATTGTTTTTACTCGTTTTTTTCAGAAATAGATTATAATTTCACTCCTTTTTCACTTGAGATGTTTTTTATGAATGCGCCAGAATTACTTTTGCCTGCAGGTAGCTTGCAGCATATGCGCTATGCTTATGCCTATGGAGCCGATGCTGTTTATGCCGGTCAACCTAGATATAGCCTACGTGTACGTAATAATGACTTTCATAAATTAGACGTGTTAGATCAAGGCATTCAAGAAGCCCATGCCTTAGGAAAACAATTTTTTGTGGCGAGTAATTTGATGCCGCATAACGCTAAAGTAAAAACCTATATGGCAGATATGGAACCCGTTATTGCCATGAAACCTGATGCCATTATTATGGCTGATCCTGGTTTGATTATGATGGTGCGTGAACGTTGGCCTGAAATGCCTATACATCTATCTGTTCAAGCCAATACAGTGAACTGGCAGGCGGTGAAGTTTTGGCATTCTGTTGGTGTTAGTCGAGTGATCCTCTCACGTGAATTATCACTGGATGAAATTGAAGAAATTCGTCAATTGTGTCCTGAAATGGAAATAGAAGTGTTTGTTCATGGCGCCTTATGTATCGCTTATTCAGGTCGTTGTTTATTGTCGGGCTATTTTAACCACCGTGATCCTAATCAAGGTTCATGTACTAATTCATGCCGTTGGGATTATAAAACACATGCCAGTGATGGTAATGATGACTCCCCTCAAAAAATAGAATTCAAAGCCTTTGATGCCATGGAAAATCAAAATGCTTTTTCTGATTGTGGCAGTCAAGAGCGTCATCCTCTAGCTGATGATGTGTATTTGATTGAAGAAGGCAACCGCCCTGGTGAATTGATGCCTATCTTTGAAGATGAGCATGGTACTTACATCATGAACTCAAAAGACTTACGCGCCATTCAACATATTGAACGTTTGACTAAGATTGGTGTTGATTCATTAAAAATTGAAGGCCGGACTAAATCTATCTATTACGTTTCCCGTACAGCACAAATCTATCGTCACGCAATTAATGATGCGATGGCGGGTAGGAAGTTCGACCCTACATTGATTGGAAAATTAGATAATTTAGCCAACCGTGGTTATACCGATGGTTTTTATCAACGTCATCCAACCCAAGAGCAGCAAAACTACATGGAAGGTTATTCAAGTAGTGATCGCCAACAATATGTAGGTGAAATCATGGGCTATGATGCTGAGAATCAATGCTTAGATATTGATGTTAAAAATAAGTTTTCAGTGGGTGATAAATTAGAACTCATCTTGCCAGAAGGTAATGTTGAATTTACTTTGGATAAGTTGATCAATAAAGAGGGGCTGGCGATTGATGTTGCCCCAGGCAGTGGTCATCAGGTTAAAGTGCCTTATTCAGGAACAGTGCCTGAGAAAGGTTTATTGGCGAGATATTTATAAGTGACTATTTTCAACG
>Ga0105350_10001784_pt1 | contig 13333 bp, 8 predicted proteins | sample EN1Hudsemesocosm_FD_83506 | JGI IMG/M metagenome (GOLD analysis project Ga0105350, IMG submission 83506) | Methane-oxidizing microbial communities from mesocosms in the Hudson Canyon - EN1E Hudson Canyon | ecosystem: Environmental > Aquatic > Marine > Cold seeps | place: Hudson Canyon... | reverse complement strand
TTTTTTAATCATCGATTTCCCCCTCAAGAGGTTGTTATTATTAAACTGAATTTGCTGAAATACAACAAAAGTTATTCACGGTGGTAATAGTAGCAGTTAAATTAATTCCTTACAAGTTTTATCATTATTTTTTTTACCTCTGTACTTTCAATGACATATAGCAACATTCTAATATTCATTATAGAGTTGTACAGAAAAAACAACAGCCACCTGCTTTGTGGAGCTAATGTATACTATGTGCTTTAGTTCTTTTTTGCTACAGATCAACTTATCCTGAAAAACCCCTTAAAAGACATGAATCACAGCTCAGACATTACCATTATAGGCAGCGGTGCTATCGGCTTATTAACCGCCAGAGAATTTATTACAGCGGGTCACAGTGTGACAGTGATAGACAAATCACTTTCTGGTCAGGAATCATCCTGGGCAGGCGGAGGTATATTACTGCCACTGTATCCCTGGCGTCAGCCCAAGGCAATCAGCTCTTTAGTGATCGAAAGTAATAAACATTATTCAGCCCTTTCAAATGATTTATTCCAGGCCACCCAAATAGACCCTGAATGGTATGACTGCGGCCTGTTGATCTGTAAAAACCCTGATAATGATCTGGCCAGCGCCTGGTGTGAGCAACATGAGATTACTTACAAAGCAGCTGACAGCTCACTTCTTAATGGCTTAAATACCCAAGCAATCAATCCTTTATGGCTACCTAATATTGCCCAGGCCAGAAACCCCAGACTGTTAAAGTCTTTAAAAGCTTATTTACTGGCTGCTGGCGTTACTTTTATAGAAAACTGTGCAGTGCTTGATGCAGCAATCAGTAACGGACAAGTTAACAGCCTATTAACCGATAAAGGCAATATCGAGGTTAATCAGTTAATTATTTGCACCGGAGCCTGGACGGCTGAGTTAAGCAAAAAACTATTACCCAACGATTCTCACACGCCAGATATATCGCCTGTCAAAGGGCAAATGCTATTATTTGATGCCAAACCTGAAACCTTATTGCATATGGTTTTGGATGGAGATCATTATTTAATCCCTCGTCGTGATGGAAAAATATTAGCCGGCAGCTCTGTTGAGCATACTGAATTTGATAAGAGTACTTCAAATGAAGCCAAGGAGAAATTATCTGATTTGGCGACTGAGTTATTCCCAGCCTTAAATAACTTTCCCATCATTAATCATTGGGCAGGCTTACGACCTGGCACCAAGCAAGGCATACCTTATATAGATAAGCACCCGGAAATTAATAACCTGAGCATTAATGCGGGTCACTTTAGAAATGGCTTGGTGATGGGCCCCGCATCAGCCTGTTTAATGGCTGATTTAATTTTAGATAGAAAACCTTGCGTTGATCCTGAGCCTTATAAGTTGACATAGCCTACAATTTCATCTTATAAGAAACCTTTTGAATCTCCTCACCCAACCCTCTCCAGCAGGAGAGGGCTAAGAGCAACTAAATACTATGAACCTTTACCCTTTACTTCGCCCAGCTTTATTTTCACTTGACCCAGAGCTTTCTCATAACGTCACGTTAAAATTATTAAAATTTGCTGATAAAACCGGCCTATCTGCCTTAAGCAAGGCCAGTTCTGATAACAAACCTGTTACGGTTATGGGGCTGGATTTTAAAAACCCAGTGGGATTAGCGGCGGGGCTTGATAAAAATGGTGACTATATTGATGCCCTGGCGGCCTTGGGTTTTGGTTTTTTAGAGATAGGCACAGTGACACCTAGACCTCAACCCGGAAACCCAAAACCTCGCTTGTTCAGATTACCTGAGCATGAAGCGATTATTAATCGCATGGGCTTTAATAATCTTGGAGTGGACCATCTGCTTGAACAAGTAAAAAAAGCCAATTACCAAGGTGTTTTAGGTATCAATATTGGCAAAAACTTTGATACTGCAATTAAAGATGCAACTGAAGATTATTTAATCGGCTTACGCAAAAGCTATACCCTGGCTAGTTATATTACCCTTAATATCTCTTCACCCAACACCAAAAACCTGCGCCAGTTACAGCAAGGCGATGAGATTAAAAACCTTTTATCTTCATTAAAAGAAGAGCAATTAATTTTGCAAAAAACTCATAACAAATACACTCCCATTGTGGTTAAGATCGCACCGGATTTAGATGATGGCGAAATACTTCATATTGCTAAACTGTTACTGGAATTTGATATTGACGGGGTGATTGCAACTAACACCACTATTTCCAGAGAGGCTATTCAAGGCCATATCCATGCTGAAGAAACAGGGGGCTTAAGTGGCGCACCTGTTAGAGATCAATCAACCTATGTGGTTGCTGGTTTATCTGCTGAACTTAATGGAAAAATCCCAATTATCGCGGCAGGTGGCATTTTATCAGGACAGGATGCCAAGGATAAATTAACGGCTGGCGCTAGTCTGGTGCAAGTTTATAGTGGCTTGATTTATCGTGGGCCGCAGTTGATTGAGGATGTTTTGCAAGGGATTTAGAGGCGATTGGAATACAGCATTGTTTTATTTCCCCCATCTCTCGGTAAAAGAGAATATTGAAAAAGAGAATTATTTTATTCTCTCCGCACCCAACCCTCCCCATCAAGGGAGGGCTTTAAAGCAGAGACTCCTGTAATGGTGCTCTACCTCTCATAGCTCCACCGCTATTACTCACCAGCAATAGACATCTGCTCAATCAAGATAGATCCGGTTCTAACATTTCCTCTGTAATCAATATCATTACCGACAGAAACAATATTTTTATACATATCTTTTAAATTACCAGCGATAGTGATTTCTTCTACCGGATATTGTATTTGTCCATTTTCCACCCAGAAGCCTGATGCACCACGAGAGTAATCACCTGTTACTCTATTGACACCTTGCCCCATAAGCTCAGTGACTAATAAGCCTGTATCCAATTGTTTCAGCATAGCTGTAAAATCATTTTCTCCGGCATCAACAACTAAATTATGTACGCCACCGGCATTGCCCGTAGTTTTCATCCCTAGCTTTCTTGCCGAATAACTACTTAATACATAGCCCTGCAATATGCCGTCGGTCACTATATCTCTTGCTGCTGTGGCAACGCCTTCAGCATCATAGTTTGAACTACCTAATGCCATTTTCAAATGCGGTTGCTCATGAATGTGAATGAACTCTGGTAAAATCTGTGTCCCTAAAGCATCCAGTAGAAAACTTGATTTTCGATATAAGCTACCCCCACTTATCGCCCCGATAAGAGACCCAATTAAACCTGAAGCAACCTCAGCTGAATAAAGCACTGGGCATTGGCGTGTACTCAGGCTTCTTGCGCCCAATCGACTAATGGTTCGTTCTGCAGCTTTTATACCAACGCTTTTAGCAGACTCTAACTGATCAGCTTTTCTGGAGACGCTATACCAATAATCACGTTGCATATCGCCATCGCGCTCACCCAATACTGAACAGCTTATTGAATGGCGGGTAGATTGATAGCCTTGCAAAAAACCCAGACTATTGCCTAAAACTTGAATACCTTGATGACTATTAACTGAAGCGCCTTCCGAATTATTAATTTCCTGATGATACGATCGTGCTGCATCTTCACATTCCACGGCAATTTTAATCGCTGCTTCGGCATCTATATCCCAGCTATGATTTCTATCAAGTTCAGGAAACTCTGTTGCTAATCTGTCTTTATCTGGTAAGCCTGCATATTCATCTTCACTGGAAAAACTGGCGATACTACAGGCGGCTTTAACCGTTTCTTTAATTGATTCCTTAGAAAAGTCATTGGTACTTGCGGAACCTTTCTTTTGTCCAACATAGACCGTAACACCCAAACTTTGATCACAGTGATGCTCTATAGTTTCAACCTCACCCAATCGAGCGGTCACTGAAAGTCCATTATCTACACTTAAGCCCGCTTCTACTGAAGTTGCACCTTGTTTTTTTGATTCATCCAGTAAATCCTGAACCAGATTTTTTAATCTATTAATTTCTTCTTGATTTTGCACAATAATTCTCTTTATTAAACGCTGGTTCCACCGACAGTTAAGCCATCAATTTTGATTGTAGGCTGTCCGACACCAACAGGTACGCTTTGACCTTCTTTTCCACAAGTACCCACACCTGCATCTAGCTCTAAATCATTGCCCACCATAGAAACCTTAGTTAATACCTCAGGCCCATTACCAATAAGTGTCGCTCCTTTTACGGGTCGAGTAATTTTGCCATCTTCAATCAGGTACGCTTCACTGGCTGAAAATACAAATTTTCCAGAGGTAATATCTACCTGGCCGCCGCCAAAATTCTTGGCATACAGGCCTTTTTTAACTGATTTAACAATTTCCGCAGGATCATGCTGTCCTGGCAACATATAAGTGTTAGTCATTCGTGGCATAGGAATATGGGCATACGATTCGCGTCGACCATTACCCGTGGATTTAACCCCCATCAACCGGGCATTCAACCTGTCCTGCATATAGCCTTTCAATATGCCTTTTTCTATCAGCACAGTGTTTTCGGAAGGTACGCCTTCATCATCTATACTCAAGGAGCCGCGTCTATCTTGTAGCGTTCCATCATCAACTACGGTACATAACTCGGAAGCGACTCGCTGCCCCACTTTATTACTAAAAGCAGAAGTGCCCTTACGGTTAAAGTCACCTTCTAAACCATGTCCTATTGCTTCATGCAATAAAATACCCGGCCAGCCTGGGCCTAATACAACCGTCATATTACCTGCCGGAGCATCGACAGCTTCAAGATTAACAATAGCTTGCCTGACTGCTTCTTTGCCATATTCTATGGCTTTATTCTGGTCTAAAAAGTAACCATAATCTGTTCTGGCACCGCCCCCCATACTGCCTTGTTCGCGCTTGCCATTTTCTTCAAGAATGACCGACACACTCATGCGGGTAAGTGGACGAATATCCGCTGCTAATGAGCCATCTTGATTGGCCACTAAAATTTGCTCATCGACACCAACCAGGCTGACGATCACTTCTTCAATACGACTATCCAGTTTGCGGGTTTCGACATCGACCTTACGCAATAAATTAATTTTTTCCTGATCAGCAAGTGATTTTAAAGGGTTTATAGGCTGGTAGTAATTTGTCCTGTTGGCAGCAACATCCACTTTTCTTTGTACATTTTGTCCTTGTCTGGCAATGGCTTTGACATTTTTTGCCGCTGCCAGCAAGACTGAAAGCCCTATCCTGTCGCTATAGGCAAAGCCTGTTTTCTCACCTGAGACAACACGTACACCCGCGCCTTTTTCTATACTATGCGCACCTTCTTTAACGATGCCACCTTCTAGCACCCATGACTCAAAATGACTGGACTGGAAATAAATATCCGCATCGTCTACTGGCGCACTGAGCATGCTATCCATAATGGTATCAATATCTTTTTCTTGCATACCATACGGCGTTAATATGGATTGTTTTACTTGGTTTAACATGTGTTTGGGGGTATTTAATTAATAAGGAACATGCATAAAATAATGTCCATAACTTTGGGGCTCGGAACTTTAGTCCGCCTTTTATAATGCAGGCTAAAGACCTGCGCGCCCTGATTATTAATATGCTTAAATTATTAGCGCAAAATATTGGGTACAGCTTTTAAGCCCTCTGCTGCTGGATGCCTACACTGTTGTAGGTAAGTAAAGCAATGCAGGAGCTATTGCCGAGAGGGTTGGGAGAGGAGAAATTAAACAATTCTCTTTTGTAAAATGCTTTATTTTTTATTTCTAAAAACAAAAAGAATAAGAAAAAACAATCTATTTTAAGCTCTCCTCACCCACCCCTCCCCAGCAAGGGAGGACTTCAGAGCCACACCCATCATTTTACGCGGAGTAATTAAGATAAAATATATAAAGCTTTGCTCAGCATGAGCTTAAGTGAGGCTAAAACCTCACTTGCTGATTAGTTTTAGACCGTCTAATCATTCGGTAAATCATCCCGAATTGTTTTATACAAGGCTTTAATTAACTTAGCCCCTGAATCAACAGAGCCATCGAAGTCGCCTTTACCATCATCCAGAAAATCATCACTCTGTTCATCAACAAGCTCTGCAGTCACTTCGGTACTACTGTCTTTCCATATAACGGTCAGTTTATAAGGCGCTTCGTCATAATCATCTGCAAAAAATAAAAAAGCCATACTGTCCATCAAACCTGAATCTTTCGAGGATCTGTTATCAGGATCAAATCTTAGATAGTAAACACCTTCTTCTCTGTTTTTATCGCTTATTTCTATTTCACTGAGCTTTAAACCCTCTCCCACGATATCCCATGAGCGATCAAATATCTTTTTTATCTGTATCACGGGTTGTTCGTCAGAACCTACCAGCTTAACAACATCGCCTAAGCCAGTATTTTCTATTTTTTCAGTCTCTTTAACGACAGCTTTTGGCTTTTCAACAATGTCCATTACTGGAGGGCTCTCAAGTACACTGGTATCTTTATAACGTGTATTTTTAGCCTCCGAACAAGCGCCGACAAATAATATTATTAAAAACAATAGCCAACTATTTTTTAAAACCATAGTAATAATTTATTTACAAAAAATACGTCGATGATCTAATACCGGAAACGAGGCTCGCATTTTTCCTAAATGCTCTATATCTATCTCACCACTGACAAAACCAGGCCCGGTTTTATAACGATCTAAAACCACTCCCCACGGATCAACAATCATGCTGTGCCCAAATGTTTTACGCCCATTGACATGAAAGCCCCCCTGGTTAGGAGCAATAATGTAGCATAAGTTTTCTATTGCTCTGGCTCGCAATAACACTTCCCAGTGCGCAGCGCCTGTTTCTGCTGTAAAAGCGGCAGGAACAATGACTATATCTACCTGTTGTTCCTGCATTTTTCTAAAGAATTCAGGGAATCGCAAGTCGTAACAGATAGCAATACCTAGTCGTCCAAAGGGGGTATCGATAACCAGAGGCTCATCTCCACTCTCAATGGAATCTGATTCCCTGTATTCTTCATTAGTCTCAGGAACAAAGACATCGAATAAATGGACTTTGTCATAACGCGCAACCCGTTCACCTTTGTCGTTGTAAACCAGGCATGCCGCTCTAACTTTATTATCAGCATCTGCAACCAGGGGTATGGTTCCACTCACTAGCCAGACCGCATGTTTTTTAGCTGTTTCTGATAAAAATGTTTGTATCGGACCGACTCCATCGGCTTCCCGAACTTTAACTTTATCTAACTCATGTTCGCCCATAAGGGCAAAGTTCTCTGGCAAAGCAATTAATTTTGCCCCTGCATTGGCTGCTTCGGCAATTAATTTCCCTGCTTCTAATAGATTAGAGCCAACAATTGGACTTGATGCCATTTGGATAGCTGCACATTTACTCATTCTTATTCTCTTTATTCTAATTCTTATAAATTCAAACGTCTAAAACATTAAACCCTTACTTCTAGCATCGAAAACTTTATTCAGTGACTGGATTCATCCAGGAAAAATCCATCAAGCCTGACCAGGTTTTCTTTAAAACGCCATCCTGTTCATGCAGAGCTTTCACTTTAATATCATCCCATTTTCCAGTGACATGATATTCGGAACCAAAAAAATAACCTTCTTTATAATCACTGGTTACGGCCTGAGTGATTGTTCCTGCAATACGGCCGACAATTGTACCAGCTATAGGTAGAGCGCCTGAACTTTTCGGTACCACTCTAATATGCTGATCAAGCGTTTGTGTTAATAAGTCAGCCTCTCCAACAAGGGTAATTTGAGCAGGAATAGCATCAACCATTAAATCAGTTGTATGCGCAATGCCTTTAGTTATATTAAATGAACCCTTAATACTATTGAAGCTAAGGCCTTTTTTATACAAGTCACCAAAATCAAGGGTCAAGCGCTTAATCCATTGTTCCATTGCAATCAGGCCTAAAACCCGACCTAATCCAGGCTCTATACTCGATATTCGTCCATCCTCTAATTGCAAATCAAGCTCCGCGTCCAACTCAGACAAGGAAAACTGATAAGGCGCTTTTGGCCATCGACCTGCAAAAGTAATATTTGCACTGCTTTCCTTCAAATCATTGGCCTTTCCTAGCTGGGACAATAGCCCCCCCATATCATTAGCCGACAAAGTTCCCTGAAAATCAGTTAAACTTTCCTGCCCCTGTTTTATCCAGTCAGCAGTCATCTCAATTTTATGGTCTTTTGCAGAAATATCTATTTGTTTAAACCTGAGGCCTGAAGGAACACGTTCCGTAATTATTTCAAGCGCACCTAAATTTGCCTTACCCCAGAAAAACTGTTCGCTAAAAACATCAATAAGCGGCATATCTTTGCTTTCAAAACCTTCAGTTTGAAAATCAATTTTCAACAGTTCAGCCAGATTAAGATAGGCCATCTCTAACTTTATTTTATCTTTATCTGAATGATTAACAGGAACAACAAAAGCGCCTTTTGCTGCCGAACAAGTCAGATTCCCTCGCCATTGCTTGCCAAAACGCTTGGTCGCGATCTCAAAAGGTCCATAGTGATTATCTTTCCACTGTAAATCTTTAGTGATGATACTAATTTCGTTGAGTTTTAGCTTAGATTGCTGCTTCTTTGGGCTAGCTAGAACTCCAGACCATGCTGCCATATCAAAAGCATCTTTCTCAACATTAATTTTGATGCCTTTTTGTTTTGGCACAATAGCCCGACCATGACCATAAACAATATGAGCCGAATGTAGCTCGTTTTGTTGCTTATCAATATTCATTGCCACTTTAACCGCATTATTATAATTTAATGACAGTGGCAATAATTCTTTATCATTTAGTAATAAGCTGAGATTTAATTTCTTATTTTGAGCGCCACTTTTGTTTAATAAGCCAGGTAAGCGACTAGATATCCCTATTAAATTTGTTTTAAGATTTAATTTTGCCGACTGACCCTCTACCGCAGGCAATTCAAGTTTAAGCTGATAATTACTTACCCCCCTGAGCCTGCCTTTAGCAAGCATCTCAGCATTAAAAAAACCAAATTGCTTTTTTAATTCTTTAATAGCTGTCTTTCCTGTCACACTGATAGAGGTATTAAAGTCATCATTATCAACCGCTATCTTGATAGGGTAGCCTAAAGCTTTAGCCCTTATATTTTCACTAAACAAGCCTTTTTCAGTAAAACTTAAATCACCTTCCACATCACTCACATTTAAATCTATCGCTTTAATATTTAAAGTTGTTTGTTTTAAATGTGCAACGCCATCAACTACCGCGTCAACCTCATCAACCAAAGGCACTTTAAAATCCAGTTCAAGATTTAGGTGCCCTGATGGCTGCACTGCATCTAAAAACTGATCAACATCTGCATGTATAGGTGTTTGCTGCAAATACTTTAAGCCATCTGCCAGCCCACCTTCTGCCAATCCTTCTGCTAGTAGATACTGACTATTTTCAAAAGAGGGTATTTTCACGATAGTATGCGTAATATTCAGGCCGCTGACCTCAGCATGATTTGCCGTAACGGTTAAACTTTCTTTTTCAAATAAAATTTCTGCCGTTATATTTTTTAAATTCGGCCAATCAGATGAAACTTGTAATTCCAGCTCAGTTGCATCAAGCACCACCTCAAATACCCCCTGACCTTGAAGATAAGGAAATTGATTAAGTTCACCATAGAGCAGCAGTCTACCTCGCTCTATTTTCCCTGCTACAAATGCATTATCCAGCCACTCCAGAGTATCTTTACCCATAATGCGTTCAGGATAATATTGCGGTATCGCACTGACATCATCTAGCTTGGAAAAAGAACTTTGCAGATCTATAAATGCCGCTGACTCATTTTTAGGAATAGTTAAAAACAGCTTGCTTTCAGTTTCTGCATCCTTAATATTCAACAGTAAATAATCTGATTTAACTAGCCACTGATCGGCTTGTTGCTGCCATGTTAGCCCCCCTCTCAATTGCTTAATTAAAAACGGTGCTCTAAAAATATCAGGGTAATACAAACTACCTTGCTTTGTATGAAAAGCTAATATACCCGATTCATTTGAACCGTGGACACTGGCAGTTAAGTTTTTTATTTGTGGAAAATCGGTATAAGCTGAGCTGAAAATATTATTGAACACACCACTGAAGGCATAACTGTGTTTTTCTGTATCAATATAAGCCGAAAAATCGTTTATCTGCCCCTTTAACTCCAGCTTAGAAAGCAAAGTTTCTAGCTGCGGTTCTAATGGCGAAAAAAAACGACTCAACTCGGAAAACAGCTGAATATCCAGCTGTTTTATTACAGTGGAAAATTGCGTTATTTCATTATTAACAGCTACATTAAAGCTTGCTGGCGGCCATGTTTTACCCGCTGTACTAGCAACAAAATCACTCACCCCAAACTGCCAGCCTAAAGACCTCTTAAAGCCATTAAAGTCACTCTGTAGTGAATCAAACTTAAAAACCTGTTGTTGTTTTTTAATGCTGACATTTTTTGCCTGAACATTAGCAAGCAGAGCAACATTTTTTGATTTCTGCCATTGACTCCATAATTCAAAATCACCTGAGCCCGCATTTATTTTTAGTCCTAATGGTTGCTCTCCGGTTAAAATCTCGGCGAACTGTATATCACTCCCTTTGATATAAACAAGACCATTGATACTATCTGTTTCAAAAACATTGCCTTCAATAGACATTGAGACCCTTAACGCTTCCCCCACCTGCCTCGGCAACTGACTTAGCAAATGAATCTCATGCTTTTCTGAATCGAACTGGTTTTTAATCAGTAAATCAACATTATCAAACACCAGGGGCGCAGCATGTCGTTGTTGATCTAACCAGGTGATTTCACTTTTTAACACCTCGTAGCGACCGCCTTTTAATAACCAAAAAGGTTGCTCTGACTCATTTGAATTTAGCCCGGCAATGGATAGACTACCATCTTCTTTTCGCACAATGGATAATTTAACACCGACCAGAGTCACCCAGCTAGAAGGTAAAAGTTGTTGACTCCAGATTAAATCCATCAGGTTTATACCTAAGCGGACTTGCTCTAATTCGATTGCTGGGGAAGTCTGCTTATCTGGCGTCAGAACCTCTATGTTTTTTAAAACAATTTCTGGGTTAAAACCTCGCATGCCCGCACGTAACACACCAATTTCAACCGGTATTTCTGTCATTTGATAAATTTTGTTTTCTAACTCGGTTTTATAGCTTTCCACACCCCATAAAAAAAACCGAACAAGACTTAAGCTTATAGCAATAACTATTAATAAACTGAGAAAAATATGCTGTGTTACCGCTTTAACCTTATGGATCACTCTATTTCCTTATCCTTCGCAAGGCTGTTTTACAACAAAACCACATCATACTGCTCCTGATTATATTCTGCTTCCGCACGAAACTTTATACTGACACCCAAAAACAACTCTAGCTCGGCCAGCATTCCCGCTTCTTCATCCAGCAACATTTCTACCACTTCATTCGAAGCAAGAACCAGTAAATCCTGAACATTATATTGCCTGACTTCGCGAATAATCTCACGGAATATTTCTAAGCACATTGATTCTGCAGTTTTTAGCACTCCGCGCCCTCCACAGGCACAGCAGGGCTCACATAAAATATGCTCCAGACTTTCCCTCGTTCTTTTCCTCGTCATTTCAACCAGACCTAAAACCGACACCTCCGTTATCTTGTTTTTAGCGGGGTCTTTATCCAAATTCCGTTGTAACGCATCTAAAACCTGTTTCTTATGATCTTCACTCTGCATATCGATGAAATCAATAATAATAATTCCACCTAAATTCCGTAATCTTAATTGCCTGGATATGGTTTGCGCCGCTTCCAGATTTGTTTTAAAAATGGTTTCTTCTAAATTACGCCCACCGACATAGCCACCGGTATTAACATCTACCGTGGTCATAGCTTCAGTCTGATCAAAAACCAAATGACCACCAGACTTTAACTTTACTTTTCTATCTAAAGCCTTGGTTATTTCATCTTCTATATTATAAATATCAAACATAGGGCTTTCACCCGAATAATGTTCAATGACAGGGACTATTTCTGGCACAAAGATTTCTGAGAATTCAACCAGTTTCTGATAAGTTTCCCGAGAATCAACTCTTATTCTTTGAATACTATCGGTGTATAAGTCTCGTAATATGCGACTACTTAAAGATAAATCCTGATGTATTAAGGTTTTATTTCCTGCTAGCACAATATTTTCAGAAATAGCGCCCCATAACTTGGTCAGAAAAGTCATATCAGAAAATAACACGGGTTCATCTACACATTCAGCCGCTGTTCTGGCGATAAAGCCCCCACTTTGATTTTTCTCCTGGAATTGTTCGATACACTGCCTGAGTCGATTACGTTCTTTTTCACATTCGATACGTTGTGAAACGCCCGAGTTGTTGGCATAAGGCATATAAACCTGGAACCGGGAAGGAATTGAAATTTCCGTTGTTAACCTGGCACCTTTGGTACCTAAGGGATCTTTTGTAACCTGAACGACAATTGCCTGACCTTGACGTAAATAATGCTCAATATTTTCTGAGCCCTTCTTTTCTAGTTCTTTATTGCTAAAATCTGATAAATGCAGAAATGCAGCTTTATCAAGCCCGATATCGACAAAAGCGGCTTGCATACCGGGTAAAACTCGACAAACCTCACCTTTATATATATTACCTACCAGGCCTTTTTGCTGTTCTCGCTCTATGATTAATTCCTGTAATACGCCATTATCTATCACAGCAACACGCGTTTCAGGAGGAGTAACGTTAATTAATATTTCTTCACTCATGTGATAACTTTTATTCCCTGTCTGGATAATAATTCTACGGTTTCAAATAATGGTAATCCCACAACACCAGAAAAACTGCCTTTAATCGACTCAACAAAAATACTACCCAAGCCTTGTATGGCATAAGCCCCTGCTTTTCCCTGAGGCTCCCCTGTTTTCCAATACGCTTTGATTTCTGTCGGCTCAATTTTTCTAAATGTCACTTCTGTAATACTCAATGCCTGATGATGGCCTGCCTTACCTCTAACAGAAACAGCACTATAAACAGAGTGTGTTTTGCCCGATAATTTTTGCAACATTTGCATGGCATGCGCCTCATTTTCTGGCTTGCCTAAAATTTCCCCTTCAATCACCACACTGGTATCCGCCGCTAAAATAGGCAGTGTTGGTGACAACAATTGCAAACAAGCCGCTGATTTTTCTGCTGCAACTCGGGTCACATAATGTTGTGCTATTTCTGCATCTTTAGGTGTTTCATCAATATCTACTGCACTGACTATATAGCTGACAGCAATTTGATCTAATAATTCCCGTCGCCTTGGAGAAGCCGAGGCTAAAATAAGCTGTTCATTCATCGGTGATAGGGGTGGTTGTTTAAAATACTCCATGCGCG